>Ga0308156_1001100_pt1 | contig 36252 bp, 35 predicted proteins | sample PhyAR2_FD_201041 | JGI IMG/M metagenome (GOLD analysis project Ga0308156, IMG submission 201041) | Phyllosphere microbial communities from UC Gill Tract Community Farm, Albany, California, United States - DLSL A.R2 | ecosystem: Host-associated > Plants > Phyllosphere > Unclassified | place: USA... | reverse complement strand
GCTTCATTCTTTATGAGTCGCTGAAGGATTTCGGCTTGCGTAGCACCTTCTTCTTTGCACATTCCCATCAACATCAACTTTATCTCAGGGTCTACAAAGACTTTAATTTCTTTTTGGCTTAACCGCTTACGAGAAATTGATGCAAGTTGTCGTTCAGTTCCCGACAATGGATCGCCTTTTCTGTAAGCACGTTTAGGTTTCGCTGAGGAAGGGGCTACTTTTGTGGATTGTGACATTTTGGCCTCCCCAAGGATCTGATTATATCGTTTGGGAAAGCCTACTATAGATTCATTAAATCAGCAGCATAAAAAGCATTTTCACTCCCGTTGGCGCGGGATAAGACGAAAATGCGAAAGAGGTAACATTCGCCATTCAGAGCGCCGGAGGCTCTCTGTCAGTACGATGACACCCAGTCTTTCCCTAACGCCCAGCGAGACTGCCAGTGAGTCAGATAGGTTTGTGCCAGGTCAGGTACATCGTGCAATACCAGAGCGTTCTCCGAATTCGAGCGAGCGGCAGACAGCGTAAAGTTATATGATCCGGTTTCGACCGTCTGGCCATCAACGATAATCACCTTGTCATGCATGATTTTAAACTGGCTGACGGTACGCACCGGGATCCCCGCATTCACCAGTAAATTCATCGCGGCCACACTGGCTTTCCCGCGATTGCCGCCCTCATCCAGTACCACCTGGACATCGACGCCCCGTTTCTTTGCTTCGACCAGGGCCCCGGCAATGTCGGGCGAGGTAAACGAGTACCCCATCAGGCGAATGCTTTGCCGGGCATCATTCACCGTTTGCAGTACCAGCTGCTGCGCGCTGCCTTCCGGTGAGAATCCCACCTGTACCGACGGGGCCGCGCTGGCGGTGCAAACGCCCACATTCAATAACATGGCCAGTAAGGCCACCCGCAATCTGTTGTGCTTCATCAGTCTGTTTCCTCCTGGTAGGGCAATGCATAAATCCCTGATGACACACTGGTGGTCAGCAGGCAAAAGGAACCTTCGCCACAGGACGCGTCCCAGGTCAGGTTTTCCGGCACGCACTTGGTCAGACAGGTAATGGCCACCTTCAGTGCCTCATGGTGCAATCCCGGATGCGTTCTGAAACACACCCGCTGATGCTCGATATCATCATCGCTGAACACAAAGCCATGCAGGTCAAAAAAGTGGATCGACAGTGCTTTTTCACCCTTCATCGTTTTTCTCCTGACACCGTGCAAATCCACCTCAAACCCGGTGGCCTGCACGACCTCGCTTTATTTCATCGCATTATCGATGGCCTGCTGCATCACCTGAGCGGACACGACGCCCGGAATGACGGTCGTGTTGTCAGCGGTCGCGTTCTCTGCCGGCATCACGATGATCCCCGGCGTCCCGGTTAATCCCAATAGCTCTGCCAGCGCACTGTTACCCGCGATCAGGGCATCTGCCGCTGTGCGGTTCGCGACATCTTCTTCTCCTGCGCCCGCTGCAGTGGCCACTTTTTCAATATCGTCTGACGTCAGTTTCCCTTCGTTATGGCCGGTGCCGTAAATCCCGTTGTGGTAAGCCATATAGGCATCAGCCCCCTTCTGTTTCCAGATGGCCAGACCCCGGCGTGACGCCTGCGTAGACTCGGGGTAATGCCCGGCAAAAATCGTCCAGTCACGAAAAGCAAACCGCACATCCGGGTTGCTGACCATGACCTGCTCCATTACCGGGGCCATCATGCTGCAGGCAATGCATTCGTAGTCAAAAAACTCCGTCACAATCACTTTCGATTTTTGCGGGCCTTTCACCGGCACGCCGTCAAGCTGCATCAGCAGCCTGTGCCCCTTCAGCACCGACTGTGCCATCAGCTGTGCCTTGATGGCTGCCTGCTGTGCCTGCAGCTTTTTGCTCACCTCGATGAGCACCTGCGGATGGGCCACCAGGTAGTCGGCGGCAATCTCGCCGATGCGTGACTGCTGCGCCGGTGTGAACTCTTCCGGCTCTGCGGCGCCGGCATGGAGTGAACCGAAAGTAAAACTCAGGGCGAGCGAAAGCGCCGCCGCGTTAAAACGGTTTGTCATGATGATGTCTCTCGAAGAAGGATCCCGGTGTCACCGGTGAATAAAAGGTTGAGCCGCTGCCAGGATGTGTCGCGGTGTGGATTAACGTTCTTTCTGAATATTTCGGACGGCTTCGTGGGTAATTTCTTCCCGCTCCGGCTCCCGGCCCCGACTTTCGGGCGGCAGCGTCAGTTGCCCTTGTTTTTCCAGTTCACGCGCCGCGCTGGCCAGCGCCCGCTCTGACAGGTCATTTTGCGGATTTTTCGTCGGCGCACGGCCTCTGTCTTGCTCTTCCTGCACCTGCCGCAGGACATCGGCAGAAATCAGGCCACCCTGCGCATTCTCTGACGGCAGGGCGGCGTTGGCGAACTGCCCTGTGCCCGACAGCGCGGCCAGTACGGCCTGAACGGCACCGTTGTTGCCCTGCAGGGCTTCGTTTTGGGCAAGCAGGCCGGACGCCTGACGGATAAGTGCGGCGTAGTCAGGCAGTTTCTCTCCTGGCAGTACCGGCACCTGTTGCTGCATCGACTGTACTACCTGCTCAATCAGACGAGCCGACAGCGCCGCTTTTTCCGCCCCGTCCTTCGCCCCGGCTAGTGCCGGCAGAGAAGGCAGCATCTCCTGCAGCTCCGACTGAACCAGCCTGATCAGGGTGGCATCCGGCCTGACAGTCCGGTCAGTCACCCCGCCCGCCACTTTCAGCAGCTGCGCGGACGGCATCTGCCGGCCGGTGAGCAGCAATACGCCTGCCGCCGGGTTGCCTCGCGCCGCCGCCAGCGCCTGCGTCATATCGCTGACCACAATCGTGTCACCGTTGCGGCTTTTTTGCACCACCGCCGCCTGGGCACCCTCGGTCGTCAGCTGGCGTACCGGCCCGGTCTGTATCTGGCCGGTGTCTGACTGAAGGGGAAACATCGTCAAACCCGCCGTTTTGCCGTTGCCGTCATAAACCGGTAACGCCAGATGCGGCATCGGATATTTTCGGGTTGGCGGAATAATCCGCGCCGTCACGGGGTTATCTTTTAAACCCTGTTCCCGCAGGTAGGTTCGCCCGATGGCCGTTTTGCCCACCGGCTGCCCCATCGCCCAGATGCTCCGGGCCTGCGCCCGCTCTGATTCCGGCTTCAGGGCATCATGCGCAGTCTGCGGGCCGTTATCCTTTTGCCGCAGCGTATCCATCCAGTCACGAAGGCCATCGGTATAAATCTGCACATGATCGCGCGCACGGGAGGCGTTAATGTAAAAGGCCCGCATGCCGCTCATTCGCTTACGCGCCCCCTCCGTCCCCTCCAGCGCAATCACATAGTCCGTACTGGCCCCCTGTGCGCCGTAGCCGGTCACCGCCCAGGCATAATCGATGTGCTGGTCTGCCCGCGTCATGCCCGGCGTAATGACCTTTTCGCCGCCGGCGTTTTTAAGCACCACCTCGCCGTTGTCACGTAGCGTTTCTACCCGATATTGTTCATGGGCATCATGGCCCGCCTGCTTCTGCGTTTTGCTCATGCGCACGCTGTCACCTTCCCGCAGCTCAATCTCACGCCGTTCAAACACCTCAATTTCGGTGGCGTTTAGCTCTTTCGGGGAGTAATAGTGCATGCGGTCATTTTCATCGCGCAAAAAGACGCGCTCCGTTCCCAAATCGATGCCGGTCACGCTCAGATAACGCTCGTTGGTCAGCACCACCTGCCCCGCCTTCCAGTCATTAATGCGGTTGAAATCGTGACGACCGCCGGTGATGCGATCCAGTATCGGGACGGTCACCGCCTTCTCCCCCAACGACCCTTCTTTTAACATGGCCTGATGAATGTATTTATTGATCATCTGCCGGTCCTCATGCAGCTGCACCACAATCATGGTGCGCTCGCGGGCATCCGGTGTCCGGCTCATGTAGTCCACGGTAATACGTGTCCACGGTGATTCGGTTTCGACCACCGAGTGGCCAGGCGCCTCCCAGGACCTCAGCCGGGGCACCGTCTTCGGTGAGACTCTCTCTATTTTCTCGAGGGCAGCACCGGCTTTGTTCTCAATGACGCTGTAAACGGCAGACTTCAGGTCATGATTACGCTGGCGAACGATTTCGTTCATCACGGCCACGTCGAGGGTACTGCGCTCCTGCATCAGCGTGAACGGTGCCCCGCTTTCCGGTGACTGCAGCTGACCGGTATCGCCCACCGCAACGGCACGCCCTTCCCCGCGCGATATCGCCTGATAGGCGGCAGCGGTGTCCTGATTCCCCAGCATCGAGGATTCATCAATCAGAAAAAGTGTCCTGGCATAACGCACGTCTTCGCCCGCCGCCGTACGCTGTTGCCAGTCCACCACGAAGGATTTAAGGGTCTGCGCCTCGATGCCAACGTCACGCATTTCCTTCACCGCGCGGTGCGTCGGGGCAAGCCCAATCACGAGCGGTCGTTCACTTTCCGGCAGGGTGTCAATCGCGGCTTTCACCGCCCGGAACTGGGTGGTTTTCCCAACGCCGGCATAGCCCTGTACGGCAGTAAAGCGATCGGGGCTTTGCAGGATAAGCGTCGTGGCGGCCTTCTGCCCGGCGGTCAGCCCATTAAGCAAGACCGGATCCATCGTGGCCATCAGCGGCGTCTGGGTATTTTTACCCGTATCAATTTCCCGGATGATGGCCTTTTCCATCTCCCAGGTCGCCCGCCCCACAAATCCCCCTCCGCCGGCGACTTTCACCGGGATGAGGTCTCCCTCTTTCACCTGCCGGGCCACTTCGCCCCGTAACGCCCCCAGATTATTGAAGAACGTGCCCGCCTGCTCCAGCAGCTTCACCTCTGAGAAGGCGACGTCCTTCATCTGGGCAACCGCCCGCGACACGGCCTTTTGCGCATCCGTGAGTAATCCCGCGTTTAACGCGGCCAGCGCTTCCCCGGCGTCTTCCTTGCCACTGGCCTGGCGGACTAACGCCAGCGGTGACCGGGTGGTGCGCATCCGGCCGAGTTTCTCCTCCGCCTTGTTTTGTGCTTCCCCGGTAAAGATTTCCGCCTCATGGCCCGACTGGGCCAGGGCGTTAATGATGTTGCCGGACAGGTCACGGGCGTTGAGGCTGGCCAGCACGATACCGTGCTCATTGTCCCGGCTTCCCGGTGCGCTGACGTAGCCGTGCGTCAGATACAGCGGCCGGTCGGTCGCGACCTGCAGCGGTTTTTTCTGGCCATCGCGCTGCACCGTTAATTTTCCCTCACTGACGGCAGTGACCGTCAGCCGGTCGCGGGCTTTCAGCCCATTGGCTTTGTCTGCGGCCAGGGCAAACAGCTGTTCCCCCTGAGCAACGTGCAGCTGTTCACGGGTAAACAGCCGCCAGTCGCCGGTCAGGTCGCTCAGTTTTACGCGGCTCAGAACGCCGTCGCTGTCGATAAGTGACAACATGCGCGTCTCCTCATGCACCCGGTCAAGGGTGTAGTGGCGGGTCTCATTTTTGTCTGACCGGTCTTCCAGCACCATCCCCGCCCGGTACGTGGCCGGGAGCAGGCGTTCTTTCACGCTGGCATAGACCGGCGTGCGGGCTTCGACGGTCACGCCGTCCCGTTCAAGCTTGCCGGCGTTTTGCAGGGCGTCACGGATAATGCCGGTCAGGTGCTGCTGCTCGCGGGCGCCGGTGACCACGGCGGTGACGGGGGTGTCCGGTGAACTCAGGTCAGCATAGCGTTCAGCCAGTGCCCGGTAACGGTCACGCTTATCGCCGATACTGATCACCCGTGCTTCCAGCCCCGCCACCGGTTCGGTCAGACCGTGACGGGGCACGCCGGCGGATGACAGCACCGACAGGGCGTTGGCGTTGGACTGCCGCCCGGCGCTGTCCAGGAAAATAAGCTGGGCGTCTTTCTCCTTCGCTTCGCCGCTCAGGACCAGCATCTCCTTGAGTCCGAGGCGCTCCGCACTTTCCACGATGAGCGTGCTGTGCGGTGAGAGACTGAACCCCTTATCCAAAATGCGGCTGCGATAAAGGATGTCGTCTTTGAGCAGCACAGATTTGCCAAAGCTCAAGCCCCGTTCGGCAGAACTGGCCAGTATTTTCACCTCGCGGCCATGCTCACGTGACATTGTCACCAGTTCTTCCGTCACCTCGCGCAGACGGCCGATTGACGCCGGCGCGTTCAGGATGGCCACCGGCGCAAATTCCACCGCTTTGAGCCGCTCAGGCGTGTCGATGTCGGTCTGCCGGAAGCTGACCACTTTCCCTTCCTTCACGATATCGGCCGCCAGGGCCTGCACAGACAGTTCATCCAGCAGATGAATATGCGAGGTAAATACCCCTTTGTCCCCGTCCAGCGGGGCCAGCAGGTTTTCACCGATGGCCCGGTCGATCGCCTTGCGCAGATTGGGGATCGACTGTTGCCCTTCCCCCGCCTCATGCGCCGTCATCAGCAGGTCACCGTAGGTAAAGCGGGTGCGGGTGTCACTGAGCACCGAAATCGCAGTACGCACCGCCTGCATGACGCTCGGCGGCATCGGACGTTCTTCCGCCTGTTCAGGCTCCACGGCGCGAACCTGTGCCGCGTCTATCACCTCACGGATATCAAAATTCAGGTCTGCCATCTGCTGATCCCACCGGGCCTGCAGCCGGTTGCGCCCGGCCTGCGTCTCTGGTTTGGCGATGGGTGGTTCCGCCGGTGCGTCCTTTGCACCCGTACTTTTTTCCGGCGTTACCTGTCCGGGTTCGGTCAGACTGACCGCCTCAGCGGTCATGCGGACAGGGGCGTTCCCCTCTCCGCCCACCTCAATTGCAGGTTCTGACGGGAAATCCACGCGTTCACGGGACAGTGATGGCTCGGTGACGGCTTCAGCCGGACTGGCCATCTCATCAGGCGTGCGGGCAGAGGCTATACCCGGTTTACCCACTTCGGCTGCTGATTCTGACGGTAAATCCAGACGCACAGGGGGCGGTGATGGCTCGTTGCGGGCGTCTGCGGACGTCAGTGACGGGGCAACCGGCGTGCGTGCGCCCTGCGCATCGACGTCATCGAGTCCGTAACGGCTGATATCGACCTTTTTCTGCCGGGTGTCTAACGCCGCGACGTCGCGGCTTTTCAGAGACGCTTCATCCCCGACCTGGGCGGCGATTTCACGGTGACGGGACGAAAACTCCTCCAGCACCGCCTCCGGAAACCCTTTGATTTCCCACAGTTCATGCTTGCCGCCGGTGAGTTCTGTCTCATACCCCATCGCCTCGGTTTTCGCCTTCAGGCTGTTGCGGTAGATTTTGCCGAAGCTGACCTGATGGCGGTACATCGTCTCAATAAACCCGGCACCGTAAATGGCATCGGTGGCCAGCGCCTTCCACTTCCCGTCCAGCTCGGTCACGTTGGCAACCACGGCGTGGGTGTGGATGGCCGGATCGAGATTGCGTGACGTATCGTGGGTAAAGAGCGCCGCCACCATCTTGCCGGTGGGGACGATCGAGGTGATGCCCTCCTTCGTGTCACGGGCGGAAATCGTCTGCTCCATGATGGCCAGCGTTTCTTTGACCGCCTCAATATGGGCCTGCAGCAGGCGCTTATCGCCGCCGGCCAGGATAAGCATTGAGACACTTTTCGGTGCAGAAAAGGTGAAGTCGTGTCCGGGCCGGTGCACATGATTACCTGACACCTCCTTCCCCAGCTCCACGCCATTCGGTAAATGCCCGTGCAGGATATTGGTGAACGCCTCAAGGTCAACGTTCCCTTCCAGTCCCAGCTCACGGGCGCCTTCCCCCAGCCACTGGCTTTGCAGATCATCGAGAAAATAGTAGTTATCTTTGCTGCTGTAATAGCCCGCCGCGTCTGCAGCAGACGCAACGGAGGCAACGGTCATCATCGTTCAAAACCTCCGGGTTCGTGGTGTTCATCCATATGCTGGTAGGCGTCATAATCATCGTGGTGTCGCAGAATGTTCTGTTCCTCCTCGGCCATCGCGCGGTTTGCCGCGCCGTACTCCGTCGCCTGGGCTTCATCCAGGCTTTCCGGTGACTCCTTCCGGGCGCCCAACGTGCGCAAAACAAGCTCGCCTTTTTCATCCACTTCCACGTCCATCTGCAGATCCGGTGCTTCACCCTGTGCCTCTGCAGCGGCCTGACTGTCCGGGCCTTCTGAAGACGAAACGGGCTTACGGCGTTTAAGCGCGAGCAACTCAAGCGCGCTGAGGCCGGCCAACGGTTTCATGTTGTTGGCAGCAACAGACAACACGGGTGGGTTTTTCAGCGCGGCAGAAGTGTGTGGTTGAGGGGGTATGGTGTGAGTCGTTATGGCGGGTTGCGGTACGACAGGCACAGGTTCAGGTTTAGTCTGTGTGTTGGCCTCTATCTCGGGTGCCACGCCCTTTTTCACCGTTTCCGCCGGCGGAGGATCCTGTCGCATACGCGGGGTGAAAGGGCGAACATTCGCTGGGAGTATCGGCGCATCAGAGGGTTCGGGCTTTTCAGCGTCGTGTTGTTTTGATTTTTCCACGCCCCTGGCAACCGGGGGAGTGCTCAGACTGACGGCAGACACGAGCGGGATATCGGCCTGCTTTCCAGTCGGGACAGTTTTCTGCCGGTCGGCTTGCGGTGTCACCGCCGGGCTGGATGACTGACCGGCATTATTCGGTTCCGCTGCGGCTTTCTGCCCTTCCAGAATTTCGTCGCCGGTCGGGAAGACAATGCCCACCCTGCGCGTCGCCTGTTCGTTCTGGCTGATGACCTGTTCCAGCTGGGGACTGAGCACATCCTTGAAATCGCGCTCAATCAACGCCTTGTGATACTTCTTCTGCGGACGGTACTTCAGATCCAGTTTCACGACCGGGTATTCCCCCGGCAGGCGGGCATAGAAACGCAGATTTGGCATCGACATGATCTGGTCATAATCGACAACCGGCTCATTGACCTTGTCGCGACTGATGGAAATCCCGTCACGGATTTGGTCAAGACCGTAGCTGTTCTGCTCCCGCGCCTCACGGCGGCGCTGATGCCCCAGCTCTTCCTCTACGATTTTCGCCACTTCAGCGCTTGGCGAACGGCCATAGAAACGGGTGTTCAGCAGGTCAAAAATAGACTTGGCCACCTCACGTCCGTACACGTTGATAAGCTGTGGCATGTTCTGAATGCCAATAACAAAACAACCGCCAAATTTGCGCCCTTCAGCCAATGTCTCGGCAAACTCGGGGATTTTTTGCAGGCTGGTCTTTTCATCGACGACAAACCACACACGGCGGTCGGGATCTTCCCCCATGCTTTGCAGATAAATCGTGGCCATCGATAGCCACATGGATATCAGCGGACGAACCGACTTGCGATGACGGGCCGTGGTGGAGATAAACAGCCAGCTTTTGTCGTACCGGGCGTCGGTCATCCACTCCCGGATGCTGAACTCGGGTTTCCCCTCCTGGTCAAGCCCCTGCAGGTATCGCAGCGCTTTGGCGTAGTTGGTGACCACCGAACGGATAGAGATGGCCGTTTTCTCAATTTTTTCCTCAACCAGGTTGGCAGAGGGGGTGTTTTTGAGAAATTCGCGCAGACTTTTCAGGTCGATAGACAACAGGGCTGTCAGGAATTTCTCAATACTGCGATCGCTATGTGAGGCAAACTGCATTGCCGTATCGCTGAAAATGGTACGCGAAGAGGACACCCAGAACGGGTCGGACTCCCCCTCCACCGGAATAAGCGAGGCCGTCAGGTTCTCGTAGTCCACGACCTCCCGCGCTTCCCGCCACAACACCCAGTTCTCACAGCGCTTATCGTGCGGGTTGAGAATTTTGTCGATACGTTCGTCATAGTGCGTTTCAATAAAGGTGCCACCGGAGTCGTAGACAATCGCCCGGTCCCCCCGTTTACGAATAAAGTCGAGCAACCAGCGGATAAGCGTGGATTTACCGACTGCAATAGTGCCGTGTATCAGGTAGTTCATGATCTCGGCGTTCTTCACCATATGCAGGCCGCCGATCTGCAGGTCTGATTTCTGACCGGCCTTTTTCAACTGACGGTTTACGCTGTCCACGTCATCGGTCAGCGTCATGCCGGAGAGATAGGTATCTTCACTCTCTTTTTTTCCAATGCGCCCCACATACCAGGCAATCACGCTGAACAGCAGCAAACACACCGTGCCGCAGCCGGCGGCGCTCAGCTTTAAGTTATTCACCAGCTGGCCGCCCATCGACTGCATCCAGGGGTCAGCCAGCAGCTGTCCCAGCGTCAGTTTGGTGGTGCACAACTGTATGCCGCTATTGCAGTGCCAGCTGATATCCCAGGTCGCCGGGCTTTTCGGGTTCATCAACGGCACAAAGCTGGATAACAGCCTGCCGGTCCAGTACCAGAAACCGTTATTCAGCACATCGGCGGAGGTGACCGCCCAAAATACGCAGCCGGTGGATAACAAAAACAACAGGAACAGCCAGTTAAATATCCACTGGTTGACCTGGGCAAACATGCGCAGGCGGTAGGCCGTCATCTGGCCCCCCTGCGTGAGGTACTTCGGTGTAAAACTCATGGTTCAGCTCCGGCAAACGCGCAGGCTTAAGCCGCCCGGACGGGCAGTTCAGGATGGTCAATGAAAAACGGGGATGAAAGGGACGAAAAAGCAGTAAAGAACTTAATGGAATGACGATGTATTGCGGCGTGCGTGAGTTTGACTGAACTGCGCCTGGATCAGTGCACCGGCCGTTCTGAACAGGAAAGCCACCGCGTTTATCATGGCAACCGTGACAGACGACAAAAATGCACCCACCGCCAACACCAACATCATCAGCAGTACGACCGGCAAAGCATCAGGCAGCATATCGCTGCGGGTCTGGCGTAAGGCCAGCGAGAAGGCGTACAAATTACTGTCGTGCATGATGAACTGCAGCAGGGCGACGCCGTGATACCAGAGAACAAACGCGCTCCAGATGAAAAACAGGGTAAACCAGGCCATCAGGCCACGGGCACTTTTGTATAGCATGAGCAATTCCTTCAGTTGGGCGTTTAGCGGCAACGCTCGCCACAGTCCGGACGCGGGGATTTGCGTCTGGACGAGGAAGCGGAATATCACAGGTGGATAAGCAGGCACGGTCACTGGGGAGTTAACAGGCAGAGCGCTGAATTATGACGTCATACGAGTGGGTGAACATGGCACACGGGCGTGTGCCATCAGGACAATAAACAACAAAGATAATACGTTCAGGTCAGTTCATGATCCCGGCGACGGATTTCGCCAGCTGGGCTTCCAGAACCGGTTTTGCCTCTTCGAACTTGAGGTTCACCTTGTTGGCGTTAGAGACAACGCGCGTCTGGTATTTCATGCGGTTGCCTTCTTCACTGCTGGTCTGCACCTTCACACCCGAGTTACCCTGGCGTAATGCGGCGATGTTATCTGTTGTCACGGTCGCTTTGCTGCGTTCGGAGATCTGCAGATCGGTCACCATTGTGTAGTTAGTGTCTTCCACCATCGCGTCTGCCGCCATACCGGCAAGACCTGCGGCCAATCCTACCCCCAGAATTGCCCCACCGGATGTGCTGTTATATGCGGTGATCCCAGCGCCCAGTGCGGCACCTGCGGCAGCACCTTCATACCCCGTGGAAAGCAGACCCTGCGCCTGACGCAGGTCCATTTTCTCGGCTTTCAGGACGTTGGCCTGGATCCAGTAATATGCAGAGTCCGGTGACGACGTGACGTTATAGCCTTTAGCACGCAAATCCTGTGCTAATAGCGTTTGCAGGTCGCTCATGTCTTTGTCAGAGGTGTTTCGGATCTGGATATAGACCGTTTTTTCGCTGGATGGCTCCAGCCACACGGTCTGACTCATCTGTGTTTTCACATCGAGGTTACGTTTTTTGATGGCGGTGCCCATCGCGCTACAACCGGAAAGTACCAGACATGAGACGACCACAGCCGCCACAAGAGAATTGCGGTTTTTCATTTACTGTTTCCTTGTCAAAAAAGCGGGGCAGGCACGCCCCGAAACATTGGCTATTTGGATATAAATCTGGAGGGTGAAACCCTTCCGTTAGAATTACAGAAGGGTTATCGGCAGTAGGGGATTTAACTTAAATCTTTTTGATCAGCTGGCTGATTTTTTCGAGGGCCATACCTGCACCCAGACGGTTAATTTCAGACCCGACAACCAAATTTATGGCAAAAAACATCACCAGCTCGAGCAATGGAATTGCAAAGGCTAACCTTGAGTAAGTTCCAGAAAGCAATGCTGTCAATAGCATAAGTAGCAAGAACGCACTAGCTGTTCGACATGCTACTTTCTTTAAATGACCAAGAATTACGGATTTATCGCGAAGCTCTTTTGGTACTGACATGTACATTATTAAACTGTTATAGGTCATAAATGAAAAAAACAATCCAATAACAACCGTTGGAATCACAACAATCCATCCATCACTGAGAAGATAGCTAAAATATCCTCCAAACGATGAATCTGAACCTTTATAAAAAAGATAAATACTTAGTATGCTGATCAGGCTAAAAAAGGCAGATAACAACGGAATAAATAAGCTCAATCTCAATAATGAGAATAGCGAAGGAATAGGACGGCTATCAAATCCAAAGCCATTCATAAGACCGGCGATATCAGCATCAATCTTATCAACAGTTAAATTACTCATATATCCTCACACTAATCCACCGATTGACCTTAAGAAGCTTTTCTCTGCTCTTCTCTAAGCCGCTCAAGTTTATCTTTAAAGTTATCCCTTTTTTCTGAGCTATCCCAAACAGGTAACGTTTGTTTTAGATCCTCTTCAGTGCGGCCAATCTGCTGACCTTTCACCGCACCCTGATGCTCATTTCTGAGTATATCACTGGATGCCTGAACAGGGGTTTCGTTTTGATCGATTTTCCCGCCATTTTCTCTAATGACATTAGAATTCGCAGATCTTTGTGCTGTAACCTGCGCCGCCACGTTGCTTGGGATACCTGCTCCCTCCGCGTGCGCCCTCACTTTCTCCGCTGCTGAATTATAATTCTCAGTCATTGACGCTGAAGGCGGACCACCCTGCACGTTAAGATCTCTCTCCCGATTATGCAGGTTCACCTCATCAGCATGTACAGATTCGGCACCCCCAATCCGGTTCCGTTGTGGGCGGTGCGCTTCATCCTGTGTTGATTGGCGATTTTCGCCCACCGGCGCTGACTGCTGGCCACTTTGTACGTGGTGCTCCCGGTTATGCAAGTTGACTTCATCGGAACTTGCAGACGCCGCTCCTGTACCAGGAACCTGGGAAGTGCTGTGGTCATCCGGCGCACTCACAAACGGTGCAGTCCGTTGCGGGGTTGTTTCAAAGACGCCTGATGGTGTCGTTCCATTGACGTTTTCCGGGCTGCCGGCTCCCCCACTCGCTCCATAAGGCGCAGGGATTGAGTCACCTCCTGCGGTATGTTGCGCAGTGACCGCGCCGTATTCTAACGAGTTTGATGGTGTCAGAGGTTGTGTGTTTGTCTGTTCCGTCCGTGAGCCGTAGTTTTGCATGATTTCCGGCTCCAGACGCTCTTTCATAAACTCCGTGGCCGCTTCACGCGCGGAATTAACGTTGGTCAGAATACCCTGGGCATTATTGCCAAACTTGGCTGTCGTCCAGTCCACGAATTCCTGATTGTAGTTGGCATCCAGGCTGGCACTTTCGTTTTGTGCCAGCGTGGCCATCCGGCTGAATTCCTGACTTTTGGTGCTGCTGTCGGTGTACTGATGATACTGACTTTTCGCATCATTCAGGGTCGCGGCATACTGCTCAACCTGGGAATTCGACTGGTTATCCGTCTGGTTGCCAGACTCGCTCACGCGCGCTGACGTCACCATATCCATGCCCTGGCGGAAGTCCTTGACCGTCTGGCTGTTTTCGTCATGGCGGAAGTCTTTCCCTTCTGAGTGAGTATCCTGCGTACCGTGCGCACTGCCAGAGGTATGTCTCCAGTCAGTATTGATATGCGCCTCACCACCCACACTCACACCCGAGGCCCATTTGCCCAATTTCCCGACAAGCTGATCGCCAGAATCAACCTTAACATTCGCCGACATACCTGCCCCCCCTGAACCCTGATTAGTGATGTCCATCAGCTGGTTGTAGGCCTCCTGGGTAGAGATGTTATGCGCTTTACCATAGCTTTCAGCGGCCGACATCATCATGCTCGCCCCCCGTGTTGCGTTGGTCGCCTGGGTATTTTCACTGCCCTGCGTCATCGAGGCGCTGTTACCGCTTTGGCTGGTCAGCTGATTCAGTTGCTGGAAGCCGCTGGTGACACTGTGGTTATAGCCATCGAGCGCCGTTTGCGCCTCCTGCTGCGCCTGCCGCGACTGCTCCTGGAAACCGCTGCTCGCCAGTGAACTGAGTCGCATGTTAACCGGCAGGTTAGAGATGGCCTGAGACGTGTCATAGACGTTATGACCGTCAGCCGTCAGGGTGCGCATCCCGCCATTTTCCATCTGGTGGCTTTGTTGACCCATACGTTGCGACAGGTTGGTGTCAAATTTGTTGGCGTTAACGTTGTCCATCGACATGTTATTAAACGACCAGTTGCCGTCAGCGGTCGTGGATGCCTGCCCGCCGGCTGAGAACGCCGCCGAACTCATCACGCCACCCACCACCTGCGATGCCACCGAGGCCGCCCCTTTCGTCAGGAAAAAGCACAGTACCGGTATCGACATACTGAGATAGCCTGCGATATTGGCCACGTCAGAATGTTGCAGGGCAATGCGATCCTGATTCGCCAGCACCAACGCCGTTGAACCGGTTTTTGACTGGAGATAGAAGTTGGCCAGGGAATTCAAAATCGCAAACATCACCGGCCACATCTGGAAATACAAGAACCCGCCGGCGTACAGCTTGAGGGTATTCAGCCCGAAGATAGTGTGGTTGACCAGGGCCAGCGCAATCACCAGCGGGAAAAGGCCAATCAGAATCAGCATCATCAGGGACTGGAACATCGGTAACGTTTGTGAGGCAATCGCCCCGCCCGCCGCCCAGCTCAGACGCTGTTTGGTCAGGGTCGACTCGGTGGCCAGATTCACCAGGTTTGCCGTATCCGAGGAACGGGCTGCAAACCCTTTCCAGCCGTCGCGAATGGCGGCATTGGTCACATTGTTACGCATAATCTGCGAGGCACTTAGCCCACCGGCATAGAAAAACCCGTAGCTGTCGTTCATGGCATTGCCTAGCAACGCATCCGCATTTACTTTACTGCCAAACACGCGGGTCGCCATATCGTGCCAACTGACGCCGCCCACCGAAATGTCACTCCCCATCAGTGTTCTGATGGTGCCAGCGGCCTGCTGGCAGGTCACAAACTGCCTTACCCCGCTGACCGTCTGATAAATTCCCCGCAAAGGACTCGGGTTATTGGTGATCAGCGTCAGCGGGTCGGTGCTGTTGAGCAGCTGGTTGATGGTGTATTTGTTGTTAAGCAAAATGTCACCAATCACGCAGTTTTCGACATAGTCCGTCAGCATCTGTGCCAGCTGCGGGTTTTGCGTTCGAAAATCGGAGGTTTGCGCCACGATTTGAGAACCAAACAGCATGCCGCTCTTGGTATAGGTCAGCGAGTCCGGGCGCGATAAGGTGTAATCGTACAACTGTGCCACCCCAAATCCTGCACTGGTGGTCAGCCCCGCGATCATGGCCAGCCCCAGCGGCACATTGTCCACCTCGTACACAGCAGCAGGGTCGGTGATGTCGAGGATTTGCACAGACCGTTTTGGCACCAGTAACACGGACGTAATAAACATAAATACGGCCAGCCAGTGCATAAACACGCGCGGATCACGGGTTTTGATAAAGGACACCATCACCCCCAGCACGCCAAATGTGCTGACAATGCGAAGCAAGGTATCAAACGTATCGGCACCCAGAATGGTGACGACGCCGTTTAACACCTGCCGCCACATGTCCCCACCGAATATCGTATAGATTTCAGTCATTGCTGGTCCCCCAACGGTAGTTACCCTGATATGACGTTGAAATAATGGTCGAGACCTGCTGCTGGAGGTACTGCATGTTACGATCAATACCGTCCAGCGCGTTCTGATCGGCCGCCGACTGCAGCTTCATGTTGGCCAGCAGCTGCTGTGCCTGGGCCACGTTCTGCCGCAGCTCCCCTGCCGCCTGTTCCGGGAAGTTTTTCCCGGCCAGCGACTGACTGGCCTGCTTCACCAGCTCCTGCAGGTACTGGATCATTAAATCCTGCGCGATGTAATCCGCCACCTGAATGAGGTAAGTCGGGCTTTGTCCCATACTCTGCGAGTTGGTCAGGTATTTCAGGACGGGGACAGAAGTGGTGTTGAGAAACCCCTTTTCCTGGTCGGATAAGCCAGTGTCATCCGTCAGCTTCTGGTTCATAGACAACATAATGTTTTGGACCAGCGTGACCAGCGCGTTATTGCTGCTGATGGTGACGCTGGCCACCGTCGGCCCGAGGCAAAGGTCGGGTTCATCACAGCCGTAAATCTTGGCGGTCCCGCCGCGCATCAGTACGGTGATCACGTCCCGGTTATCCACCATCGGCGTCAGGATAGTCACCTGCCCGGCGCTGTTGAAAATGATGGATCCGACGATACTCATCACCAGCTCTTTCAGCTGGCGGTTCCCGTCGAAAAGATGATTGCGCCCGAGCGCATCCCAGATGAGATTTTTGTTCTTCAGCACCTGGTCTTTTTCATTGGCGTTGGCCCGACTCGTGACGCTGTCACCCTGCCCGCCTACCGTGCACCCCTGCCGGGATGAGGCCCAGTCGGAGAAAATATTGTCGTCACCGGCAATGTCCTGGCAGATTTTCTGGTTGGAGAGCTGGGACACAGGCCAGAGGCCCCCGATGATCCCCTGCGCCGCCTGGCATGAACTCATGTTGGCGGAGTTCACGTCGGAGGCGATTTTTTGCAGAAAGTCTTTGGCCTGCTTCAGTTCAGGCACCATCGTCTGCAACGCCAGGTCGAAGGCGTAGCCTGCCGCATTACTCATGATTTGCTTGGCAAAGCGCTGTATTTCCTCACCACTGATAAACGAGAAGGCGCCCAGATAGGCATCAATGCCCCCGCAGCCGGAATTCAGGGAAGGGACCTGCATCGAGATAAGTTGTACCTGTTTTACCGGATTTCGCAGATATACCGAACCACCGGTGATGTAGCCTGCGGCCTGCCCCTGCCAGGCCTGCGCTTTGGAGACGTTGCCGTCATAGCCCAGACTGCCGAAAAACCCGTTCAGGTCGCCCTGTACGTCGGCCAGCGCCGGTGTGCTGATACACATTGCGGTCAGTAATGTCAGCATGACCTTTTTGAGTTTCATGGGTATCCTTATATTTGTGGTTTACGACCCAGACAAAGCAGACAAAATATTGTCCATAGCAAGAGGTCGGAAAATCTCGCGCCGCCCGCCACAACATCCGGATAATTACGCTGACTGAAAATCCAGAACGCCGTACCCAAGCTGGCTGCAATAATGACTCCATAGCGTTGAAGCCAGCCTTTGAGTGTGGGCAAGCCTGAATAGATTTCGTGGTCTAGATAAAGGCACCCAACCGGCAACAGGGTGAACAACCACCCGGGCAGGCTGTACATCCTCAGGTCTGCCAGATATCGCCAGCCTGCATCGGGGGGAAACGTAGGTACAGTTTCGACACGGGTGCAGAAGAAGATGTACCACGTTAAACCACACCAGATAATGGCGCACAGCAGCACAAGCCTTTCAGCGGGTGTTCTCTTCGTCTTTACCGGCTGTGCGCACGGATCTGTTGTCTTCATCTTTTTTCTTCCTTTGGGATAACCACGACGTCACCGCACAGCGGGCGGCATTCTCAGGCTCGATGTTCATCTACTATCGGGGGGCGTACGTTCGTTACTGCGGGCTGACGGCCTGACTGGAAGGCACCGGCCCCAGCGTATTGGAGGGCAGATTGTCGATATCCGCCTCAATCATCAGCGCGACGCGCTGGCTCAGGGTACCCATGTCGGTATCCCCCTGATAAAGCGGAAAGGCCGCAATGGTATTGTCCGGGCGTGGCGTGGCAACGTTAACCAGAAACGTGGTCGGCGTGGCGATGGGCAGACCGTTGCCAAAAAACGTCATAATCTCCCCCGCCAGCGGCTCATTTGCGCCGCGTTTACGGGGAATGAGTGCCACCGGAAAGGACGTATCGCCATAGCCGTCAAGCGTATAGGGATAAACCTTGATGCCGACTTCATCTGACCACTGCTTTAACTTCGGGTCGAATTTCGCGCTGTACGGACACCCCCGCTGCATAAATACCACGATCGCGTAATTGTTCAGGTTCACCTCACGCCCGTCGGTGAGCGTCATCATGTGCGGCGCACGGTCTGAGGGGGAGCGCGCCTGCGGTAATCCCAGGTCAGGCAGCACCGGTGACCAGTTGGTTTGTGTCTTGGACTTTTCCAGCGCCGCTATCTGGTCGGCCACGGTTGCCTGCGCGGCCAGCGGAGCCATCAGGCAAAAGAAAAGGAAATGCAGACTCAGTTTCACGATTTTGCCTCCCGGTTCTTCCTGCGCGCTTTACGGTGTGCGAGGACTTCAGACGCGATGAGCACGACCAGCGACAGGATAAGGCAGGTGAAGGTTGAAAAAGTGAGTACCTGATACGTCAGCTTAACCGAGTAGGCCAGCAACTCGCTCAGGCAGTTAGCGATGATGCCAAGCAGAAACAACACGGCCACGACGGGTAAATTATTCATGTTTTTGCTCCTGTTTCCCGCCCTGAACCACCATGCCAAAAGCCGCGACGGACATCCGGCCTTTACGTCCCACCATCAGCCAGCGCGTGGCCCCCGCCACCAGCCCTTCGGCCTGACGGATGACAAACGCCCCCGGCGAAGGCCTGGCATTAACCACGATAAAGAGAGAGAAAATAAACACCGGCCCGATAACCATGATATCGAGCACGAGCCTGACCGCAGCCCAGCCGGCTGCGGCGCCCGTTTTGAGCGCTGAAAGTTGCATGAGAAATCCTTGGTTCTGAAGAAGGGGTAAACGGGGTTAGTCGGTGAGGTCTGCCGCGTAAGGCACGATACGTTCACCGACACTCAGGAAGGAGCAGAGCAAGATGAAATCGCCCGTCCCCTGCTGTGGGCAATAGTCAAAGTTCAGCATGTCGTCCATGAAGTGCGCCTGTATCGCACTTTCCAGCGCATGACAGTCCAATCCGGGGCGCGTTGAAAATGTCACAACGTCATACTCAATGCCGGTGAACGTTTCACCTTCCCTGATGCTTTCAATATTAAGAACAATGCTTTGCATAATGGGCCTCCCTTTAGAAGTTAGGTTTGAAACCCGTGGCCACGTTCAGAAAACGCCTGGCCAGGTCATCCTGTGTCATAAAGCCATAGGCTAGCGGACGAAAGTCGCGGGAGGCCGGGTTAACCAGGAATAAGGCGGGGAAATGGCTGATGCCCATCCGGGCACTTTGTCCTTCGTCCTGGCGGCTGTCCGGCACCTGCGGGGAGATTTGGCCGTCCACGCTCACCGGAATCAACGAGATATGCCGCGTGCGGGCAAAGTCAGCCACCACCCCGGCCATCTGCGCATCAATCGGGTCACTGCCGCGATAGAAGTAAAACATCCCGTACTGGGCAGACAGTTCGCCGATAGCCTGTGCCTGTTTGGCCTGGTCGCTGGCCTGCTGCAGCGGTGCCGTACTGTTGTAGTGCGGGTGTTCGAGGTTGTAATCCAGATCGGGATGATCCAGCTGCGCCACCGCAAACGACTGGCTGAACATCGATGCCCTGTCCGTCCAGAACTTCTGCCAGCGCAGGAAGGTGGCGGTATTTTCGCTCGACGGGTTAAGAATGGCCCGGTCCAGCGCCTCCTTGGTGTAACGCTTGAGCACTGCCGCCTGCTCTGACGGTGACAGCTTGCTAAAATCCGGCACTTGCGGGGACGGGGCCGGTTTGGGTGCCGGCGTGTCCGCCGGCTTCTTCGGTTCGTTGTACCAGTGCCAGCCGGTGAACGGATCCGCCGGTGTCACCACCGCATCGGCCGGTGTATCTGTACCGTCCGCCCACGCCGGGAGCGCGAGACTGAGCAGGCAGGCAAACCACAGTGTTTTCATCATTTCCCTCCGCCCTGCGCGTTAACCTGCGCCGCAATCCGGTCTTTCACCTGCTGAACCATCACCGACGAGTTCGGGATTTTCTGATTGGTCATCAGGTCGCTGTAGAAATCGGCAAAGTTAATCAGGTCAAAGTTGATGGCCTGCAGCTCAGGCACGGTGATCCCCCGGCAGTTCGGTGAATCACCGCTGCCAAAACTCACACCCAGCTGATCGCGCCGCCCCTGCTCCTGAATAATGCGGGCCAGCTTGCCCCCGAACACGCAATACACCTGTTTTTTCTGAATACAGACGCCCAGCACGGCGCGGTTGCACGCCTCACCGACGCTGACCACCACCTTTTTCGCCTTGGCCTTGCCGATGGCCATTTCATCACTGTTGCAGTTCGCCAGCCCGGCGTTGTTCCCCCAGCCGGAGTCCACACAGCAGTTGGAGAATCCCGCCATTGCCTTGCGACAGGACATCGCCTGACCGGTAAAGGCTTTGATGTTGATCTGGTCGTTGACGACATCATCACCGGCTGATGCCAGTCCCGCGAGTTTGGCCACCGCCGTGTCAAAACCACTGTCTCCGGCGCCGTTGGTATCGTCACAGTCCCCTGACATGCACAGATAATTGCCGCCGCAGAGTTTGCCGGTAGAGGTGTAGGTCTTCTGGCACTGATACGTGACCTGTTGGTGCGAGCATTGCCCTGCCGTTTGTTCAGTACAGTGACTTCCGACGACGGTACAGCTGGCATCAGACATTAAAGCGGCACAGTTACCGTTACTGGCCGGCGTCGTCAGATAGGTATCGGTGTACTGCCAGCAGTCGCTGTGAACGGTGTAGGTCTGTCCGTTCACGGTGGTTGTCCTGTCGCCGCCGCCCACCGTGCATTGCGTGCTGATTAACTGGCCGCCCACGCTCTGGTCATCACACGCCTGCTGAACGTTGGTCTGGGGTTGATACGTTTGTACGGTCGTGACAGCCGTCATGCTGAGCGTCAGGGACGCAGATCCGTTACCAAAACCACTAATGATGCCGTCAAGGAAAGTCGTCTGGTGATTCACTGACCCAATCGTTAAAGACAGCGTGACCGTCTCTCCCTGATTCATGTGATAGCCCGAAACAGACAGATTCTTTTGCGTGGTTCCCGAAATCCTGTCCGGTACGACCATCGCGTCCCCTAACACGCTCCAGGTGACTGTCCGGGCCAGATACCCCGACATGTTGAAGTTCGCCAGCTGAAGGTCGCCGGTAAAGGGCGCGACAAAGGTGGCATAAACCGTCAGGTTGTTGCGGTAGTAGGTGAAGTCCCCGGTATTGATTACCGCTGTCTGATTGGTTTGCGTCGTCACATACGTCCCGCCTATCGTGACGGCACGGTTACAGCTTTGGGTCACCGCCACGTCTTTGTCGCAGGTGTAATTCTGGAAGGTGCTTTTACTGACCACTTTGTCCGTACACTGATCGTAGGTGCCGTTGACGACCGTGCCGGCAGTGCTCTCAGCATCCTTGCCGTTGGTAATGAACGGAGCCTTGGGGTCAATAGTCACCGCCGGATTGGTCGTGCCGGCGCTGATAACCGCCTGCCCGGCGTTGTTCTGACCGAGTTCAGTCTGTCCTTTGTCACTGATACCACCGTCCCCACCCTGCACGCCCCCGTAATACCCGCTCTGTGACGGACTGGCGGTGTACCCTGGAATAACGGTCGAGGGTGAGGTGTTTTTCATCCCCGAGGTGCCCTGACTGCTGTTAGATTTTCCGTAGCTGGAACCGGCGTTGTAGGCATCGCTGACGGCATCGGCCTGTGCCCCCTGGGCACACAGCAGCAACAGTGACAAAAGCAATCGCTTCATTATTTTCCCTCCGCCGTTTTCAGCAGCTGTGTCGCCGTCGCCGCACAATCTCCCCGGCGCACGACTTCTTCGAGTGCCTGCTTAACCGGCAGGCTGCCGTAAAGCACGTCATAGTTGCCCTGACAGGTGACCACCAGGGCGGGCACAGCCTTGATGCCGTATTGCTGATACAGCGTCGGGTCAATCTGCACCCCCGCCTCTTTATCTTTCTTGGACAGCTCAAACATCACCGAGGCCGTTTTGCGAAAATCGTTATCCAGCAGGCCACGCAGCGTCGCCGGTATCCCAAAGCGGCGGGCATCGGCGAGCATGGGCAGTAACCCTTCTTCCGGAATGCCCAGACTCACAAAATAGAGCGCCTGCGGCGTGGGCCGGTCGGCGCTGTTCTGGTCAGCCTGGGACGCGGCGATTTCGTTTTGCAGCTGAGACACCTTATTTTGCTGTGCCGGTGGCAGGGTAATGTTCATGCCCTTCAGCTGCGCCTGGAACTGCTCAAGCTCGGTTTGCTTTTGTTTCATGTACGCCATATCACCGGCGGACACGGTGGGCTGCTCGGCTGCCTGCACGGATTGCGCGCAGAGCAGCGCGGCGCTGAGCGTCAGCGCCGTCATCAGGGGTCTGTTCATGGAAGGTCCTTACAGATAAGCGCAGTTACGCTTTCGCCACAGGAGGTAGCCGAAGTTCTTTTTGGATGTCGGGGCGTTATGTACCGAGCCCCACAGTTGCGTGGTCGTGCCAAAGGGGTGGCAGTCGCTGGCTTCGGGGTACATGTTGACCATCTGATATCGCCAGCGGGATTTCGGGATAATCGGGGACGGATACTCGTAGCACACCGCCACGTCCGCCCCGACCGTCTCCATCACGAGTCCCTCCCGGTGCAGTTTGAACGCCATCCGTTCACTGACCAGCACCGACGCCTCAAGCGGCGAAAACTCGTTGCTGGTGTAGCCCGTGAAGGGGTACATCGACCCCTGCGCACCGGCACACCAGAACAGCGGGTCCAGCGGCACACCGGCCGTGGAGGCAATCGAGTCGGCGGCGCAGGCCCCCTGTGCCAGCAGGTTAGAGAACAGGCTCACTTCCGGGTTGATGATCATCGACAGCGTGCTGTCATTCCACAGCGGGTCAACCTCGGAAAGGTAAGCAATATCCATGTCGCCGGTCTGCATACAGCCGGTGCTGGTGATGATATTCAGCCAGTAAATCAGCGGATATTTATACCAGTGAACGTGGTAGAACGCGCCGGGTGAAGGCTTATCACTCTGCCCGCCGGTGCCGGTGCCTGTCCGTCCCAGGTCAATTTTAAACCCGCCCATATTGACCATTACGCCCGGTTCGCGCGTCACGTCCGTGAGGGCAACGGGTTCCCAGAAACCGATGGCCAGCCCCAGACGGTAAAAAATGCCGTAAGGGCACAGCTGGATAGGCGATGCCGGATTGGGGGTGTCAGGGTGTGAACCGGAAGCCAGCTGAATGCTGCCGAGCGTCATGGGAAACAGGCATTTCCAGCACACATCACTGATAGGGTTCACCCAGCGGCCGTCTCCGGCGTTCGTACTGGCCGCATGGGCAGGCGTGCACAGAAAGGCCGTCCAGATTAAGGTAAGGCAGAGAATGAGCTTGCGCATTCGTCCTCCGGTTCCCTGACAACCGGCATAACCTTCCAGCCCAGCCGTTCACAGCTGTCGATAAGCTGGATAAGAAACTTCGGTGCCCGCCCGGACTGCATCTGATAGTCGATATCGTCTTCAATGTCCGAACCCAGCACGGTCAGAAATTCCTGACGGGCTCTTTCGACTTCACGGGCCATTGCATCAATGGTACTGCCTGACAACAGCGGCGCTACACCCATTTCCCGGTCTGACAACGTGTAGCCCGCCCGCTGCAGACTGCGCAGAAAGGCAGAGAAAATGGCGTCAAAATAGGCTTCGTTCATCTGCGCCTGTAAGGCTTTACCCGTAATGGCGGACGGATACCTGAACAGCTTCGATGTATTGCCTTCGGCACGGGGAGCATCGTCCTGACGGGGCATGGGTTTTCCAACAAAATCATTCTTCCCGACAGCTTTGTACCAAAAAAACAAGTAAAGGCAGAGGAGTAATAACAGCAGCCACAATATTTCGTCGCGTGTGAGTGATTCAATAAATGCAAATAATCTCATCGTTATTCAACCTTCTGATAAGGTGCGAAAGAGGCCACGTAGAATCCGCGCTGACGCAATCGCCTGAGCATCCGGTGCACCTTCTGCGCACTTTCACCGGCAGCGATCTCCATCCGGATTTGGGCAATTTTCTCTTCGGGTTGGATGTGGGCGGGCAGCGTGCCAATCCAGGTGTAAAGCAGCAGGTTAGCCAGCTGTGTGAGCACGATTTCAGGCACAGGGATTTCCAGCCGGGGATTGGTACTCAGAAAAAGCCCGTGGTCTTGAAGCAGGTGCTCCAAATCGAGGGCCGCCGCCAGGTAAAGCGCCTCTTCCTGCCCGCCGATATCCGCCCCGCCCTCATGCCGACCGATAACGCACGTCAGCAACGGCTTTAGCCATGATTTAATCGGGTTCACAGTGTTGGACTTTCCATTCACACACTCCTTTCTTTAGACAGAGGCCCGTGACGCTGAAGCACTGTGCGAATATCGTGCTCATTCAGTGACGCCAGAATGAGCGAGGTGCGAAGCTCGGCACTCAGGGCCAGCAGCGTCTGCAACGCCGCCCGGATAACCACCGACTCGGTGTAAAGCGGGTGTTCTTCGGTCATGGCCCGCAGGCCGTTTTTATCGGTATCGCCCAGCCGCACGGTGGTGGCAAAGCGTTTGATGTTATCCGCGTCGTGATTGTCTTTAACGCAGTGATTCATTTCAGTGCCACCTCCTCGACCTTGAGCGTCCTGTCGTCGCGGCTGATACGTACCGGCGTATGCTCGAAGCCAAATTTTGTTGTCAGGGTGCCGTACTGGTCGAAGTACACCGGTTCATCCAGCGCATTGCTGCTGTCCCGGATATTGCCGTTCACCAGAATGACTTTGAAATTAACCTGCCCGGCCAGCTGCTGTTTCACCCACTTCATCTGCGCGGGGTTGTCGCCGTCAATGAAGTACAGGGTTTCGCTAAACGGCACTTTATCCAGCGGATTGACCTGGTCACCGGCACGGGCGATCACGTTACCGCGCATATCCCGGATGGTTTCGCGCACGGTAAACGTCGGGTCATAGTGCAGCGTGCGGTCGGCTTTCGCCGGGGTCAGGCCCGCCACCGGATCGGGGCGAACGGCGTGGGCTTTCACCCTGGCTTCGGCTTCGCGCTGGATCCTGTCCATCTCCCCGCTGTCTTTCATGCCCTGCAGGCGCTGACCGATAAAATCCAGCAGGTCAGGCTCGGCTATCGGAAACAAATGACCAATAGTGCCCAGATCCTTTGCCCCTGCTGACAGGCTGAATAAGCCTGCCAGCAGGCAGATAACCCACCGTGATGTCATGGTGCCTCCTGCATGCGGTGGGCAATGTCCGCCTGGATCTGAGGCGTGATGTCCAGTACGGGCATCACCACCGCCGGCGGCACCAGGATCAGGTCACCGTGCGCCTGCTGCCAGTCATTCAGGCTGGCTTTAAGCGCCTGATCAAACCGGGTGGTCAACACCCGTGCGCTGTTCTCATCCAGCTGCTTTTTAGCCGACTGCTGCATAAACAGATCGATAGTGCCCTTCATGTCAAAGACCACCGTCCGGCGCTGAAATTGCTGAGCGACCAGTGCACTGATACCGGCACACACCGTGACCAGCAGCAGTGTCAGCAACAGTGCCACCGCCCCAGCCCGCACGAATTTCTTGTTGAAAAAACCGGCCTTACTGGCCGGTGTGATGCTGATGCCCTGCCTGACGTTTTGCGCGTCGATATCGGTTTCATTCACGGTTGATTTCCTCGGTTTCTTTCACACGCAACCCTGCCCAAATTTCCAGCTCGCGGATCTCGTCCTGATACATGTCGGGTTCACTGGCCAGCAGGTAGGCCGCCTCTTCACTGGTGGCCCCCGCATCCTGCGCCTCGCTCATGTACTGGAAATCCTGCCCGCGCGTACTGAACATCGCCCGCGTGACCGGATCGACGAAAACGCGATGGAAGGAACTGTTTTCCCCGGTCGAAATCATCACCGAACTGAAGCCCGTTTCTTTCGCCGGCTGGAAGCCGCGAATGACCTGCGTTTCCAGCTCGGTAAACTGGTCAGGGTTGGCATTGAGGTAGGTTTTAAAGGCTTTGGCATCCTGCAACAGCGTCACCTTCGTCCCGCTACAATCCCAGGCTGCGGCCGCCGCCGGCGGTGCGGCCTGGTCTTTGGTACCGGTGAAGTCCTTAATCCCCTGTGTGATGGTGATGAAGGCCCCACGGTGACGACGTACCGTCCGGTAGCCGGTTTCGATAAAGCGTGCGGCATGTGGGTTAGAGCCGCTGAACAGACGCCAGGCTTCGTCGATAATGGCCACTTTTTTCAGGTCACGCGGCGAGTGGTACATTTTTTCCTGTATGGCCAGAATGAGCGAATACAGGATGGCGGACAGCAGGTGTGGCTGGTTTTCCAGGCTCAGCAGCTCCAGCACGGCAAAGCGTGTTTCGCCATCGAGCGTCGGATTGTCGGAGTTGAAGTATTCTCCGTTCGCCCCCCAGGTACACCAGCGGTCGAGCAGCAGAACCAGCTCGTTAATACGGTCACGGATGGTCGGCTGGGATTCGTAAGTGGTCGTGACTTCTTGCGAAATCATGTACGCCACCACGTCATCAATACGGGCTTTGTTGGCTTTCGCTTCCCAGGCCGCGACCACGCCTTTGAGCAGAATGGTTTCGCTGACCTTATCCAGCGGCTCGTTAGGGCTGGCCAGTACGGTCAGCAGGCCGGTGATGCCTTCTGCCGACTCTTTAATGTCCACCACGTTCGCAAAGGGATTAAAGCGCAAGGTGGCACCGTCCAGGTATTTCCCGCCGGCTTGTTTACAGAAGTTTTTGTAGCTCGCCCCCATGTCGATAACCCAGGCGAAGCCGTGGGAGTTCAGCACCTGCCGCAGGATTTCCTGAATAAAGAAGCTTTTGCCCGCGCCGGTGGTCCCCGTCACCGCAATGTTGTAGTTGGTGCTGCCACTGGTTTCGCTGAACATATCGAAAAATGCCAGCTGGTTGCGGTAGGTCGGCAACGGGCTGCCTATCGGTGACATTTGCCGCTCAGCCACCACCGGCATCAGGTTGACGGCGTTAAAGCTTTTACAGCGCAGCGTCGAACCCATCACCACCATGTCTTCCCACAGCCCCTCCTGCATCATGAAGGGGAAGGAGCTGATCCAGTTTCGCAACTGCTGAAAGCGCGGGGCGGAGATTTCCAGATCATTTTTGCGAAAGACGTTGATGGCCGCCAGTTCACACGACTGTTGTTCGCTGTCGTCATCCGGCGTGAACAGGGTCAGGTTCAGCGAGAAATTGCACATGGCAATTTCATTACTGGCCAGCCCCTGCCGCAGGTCTCGCCATTCCTCATACGCCCGCTGGGTGCCGGGAAACAGTTTGGCGTAGGACGTGCCGGCTTTCTTACCCAGGTCCTGCTCTTTACGAAACGCGTCGTTCTGGCTTTTTACCTGATCTTCCACGGATACCGTCCAGCTGAGGATGAACGGACAGGGAATACCCAGATCGGGAAAACGCATGTTCTGCAGATTGTCTGACGCCTGCCAGAGCGCAAACCTCGCCGGGGCTTTAGTCAGTTGCATATTCACAATACGGGTGCTGGCGACGGCGGTATCGCGGCTGTCTCCGAGGATTCGGTCCTCCGGCTGACGCGCGGTGGTCAACCGCAGATAGCCCGGACGCACTTCCATTTCGGTGCTGTGATCGACGCACTGGCGGTGCAGTTCCTGATCGGTGTTCCAGTGATCGGGACTGCGGGTTACCTGTCCAGGCCGGTAGTTAAGCTGTTCCCGCATGATCGACAGGAATTCCGGGGCACCGACGCGGCGGGTTTCCATATGGGCCGCCATCAGCGAGACGCGCAGCGTCTCCCGCAGTTGCACAACGGCGTCCATCGCCCGGATACCGCCTCGCCCTGAGCGGGCATACACCAGAAACACGCGGTAGTTACGCAGATAAAGCGGGTACTCCCGGTCATTACTGAGTCCCTTCAGGGCCGCCCGCTCCCAGTAGGCTTTGGTGATGGCGTTAAGCGGTTTCGCCATGCTGCCTTTCCACATGTCCTTGCTGAGACCATTGTCGAGCATCTCACCCACGCATTTACTGGCCACCATCAGCACAGTAATTGGCGTTTTGCGGGGCATTTTTTTGCGCAACAGGTCATCGAGCGCCTGCACCACCTGCTGATTGGCCCCGGCCAGCGGGGCCACTTCCATGATGAAGCCGATGGATCGACTGTTGATAAACAGTTCAGTTTTTTCATCATACATTCGGTAGGGCAACAGGCTGGTGATGGACGGATAGCTCAGGCTTTGCTGCAACATGTCAGCCGCCGTCTTTGCCCCGCCTTCATCTTTACTGCCGGCAAAAATGTTAGCCAGCTGGTCTAACCAGGAATCGCTCATGACGCCCCCATTTTTTCAATGCATTGTGGATAACAAAGAGGATGCGGGGATGACGCAGGCACGGGCTGCGCGTCAATAAATTCGGGCGTTAAGGTCCGCTTCATTGGCCTCATTCCCCTTCACTGATCACGCGAAAATCGGCATCCCAGCGGGATTTGTTCTTCACGAACTCGACCACGGCGGGCTGATGGAAGCTGTCTTGCTCATCCACCCAGGGGGCGATCCACAGACGCTGCGTGGCATCGGGGATACGACGGGCGTCCACCTGTCCCGGACCGGCATAGTCAGCCGGCGTAATGGGGCGGATGGCCGAGAGAGAGCGGGTGTTACTGCCTGCGACCGGAATGGTTGATGCCCGCAGCATGGCGTCGTTATTGGATACTGGCGTTCCGGCTATCGGCCGGGGGGCCAGACCGGCGACGCTGATGGGGCGATCGGGCGACACGTTGGGTTTGATGTTTGTTGTGGAAGCCAGTGACTCAGCGGCAGGCTTTGGGACGGTTTGCGCCTCCGCCGTCAGGTCGTCCAGGCTTTTGCCTTTGGCGGCCAGGTGACTGGCGTCTGACATGGACAGGCATTGATCAGTGGCTGTCTTGTTACAGTCGAAATCGGAATTCATACCGGCGCAGCCGGTCAGCATGCCGCACAGCAGCACGGCAGGAAGGACTTTGAACATGGTGTTTACTCCGGATGCGGCGATGCCGCCTTTTGTGAAAGAAAAAATGAGTGAATGGTAGGCAGTGCAGTGGGGGGACTTTCTGTGTTCTGAATTACGGGAGCGCGATTCTTAGGTTAACGGGATAGTACATATGCGGGATTTGCGGGCAGAGTACCGAACATTTCTTCATATCGTTGCACCAGGCGGCGGAGCGTATATGCTTCTGTTTCCGTTTTCTTCAGGTTTTGACGCAAATAGTCACACTCGCTGGCTAACCGCGACTTTTCCCTGACCGCTTTTCGGACGACCTTTTTAGCGCCTTCTGGATCAGCAAATTTCGCCAATGCATAAGCCAGCATATCCAGTTCAAAACGCAGGTCTGCCGGATGTTGCCAGAACGGCGTCAGCTGGTGACCCAGATACCCGCATGCGAGACAGCCACAAATATGACCGGCCTTCACCCTGACATGTCCGCGTGTGTTCACCCACAGCAGCCCCCAACGGTCGGGAAGATCATCAAGGCCGATTAAACCTTCCGGACAAATGTAATACCGGTAAGTGCCCATGCCCGTTATCTCGCCACTGCGGTGGGGTTTTGCCCGGTCAGCCAGAAAATCAGAGCGGCTGACCTTGGACTCCACCACCACCGAACCGCCGTCAAACCCCCACCGGTACGCAAAGACATCTGCTCGCTCACCACCGTACAGTCCGCCTACTTCCGTTAATGCCACCTGACAGCCGGGGCCGTTACCGCTCGCAGGCCGCTTACACCACTTCGCCGCAATCGCGTTCAGTTCGTCATGGTTCATACGCCATAAACCTCGTATAACTTTGCCGCCACTCCCCCCGTTAACACGCAGCAGGCTTCTATCAAAAAGAGTGCGTTGATATCGTCAGCGTTTAATACGGGGAGACGCCAGGCCACGATGATCCAAAAGGTAAAACCCAACAGGCCCAACACCAGGGGGAACCCGAGTGCAATCAGAATGATTTTTCCGTTGAATGATTTTCGTCTGCCGGCGAAGAAAACACTGAAAAGATAAATACCCCCCAAAAGCAGCGTGCACCGCCATATGCTCCATTCTGCCCGTATATGCGCGAACTGATTGACAGAGGCCCAGCCGCCAAAATAGGCGATAAACGCCAGGACAAGAATGGCAAAGGGCCACCGGTTGTTTTTGCTAATAAACGTCATTCATCCCACCTTACAGCAATCTGCGTCGCGTTCCCGGCGTCAGCATCAGACTGGCCGTGCTCAAGCTTTTCAATGTCATTGAGCAGTGCCGACAGCTCACAGGATGACGCCTTGCGCTTCCAGGCCTGGCGGTAACGCACTTTTAATACGCCGGGCCGGATACGTTGTTCCCGATTTTTCACCACGTTTGCCCCTTTTTATGCCGCGGCTCCCCGCCCCAACACCCGGACACGCAGCGCATCTGGTGCCCTTCGCCCCATAATTTCCAGCTTCATTTCGCGGTTCATCACCGTCAGCAGCAACATGGCGCGTTTCGTTCCGTTGGGTTCATGCCATACCCCTTCCAGACCTTCAAACACGCCATTTAGCACCTCAACCCGGTCGCCATGTGCAGGTCCCGCAGGGACAGGCGAAAGACAGTCATGATTTTTTAACTTCTCTATATCTTCGTCAGGGATGATGGAAGGCAGGCCACCAAAGCTTATTAACGACGCAATGCCGCGGGTGCTTTTTATGGTGGTGGTGTGGATCACCTCCGGGTCAAAGCGAACAAAGATATAACCGGGAAAAAGCGCCTGCGGCGCCGCAGCCCTGGTGTGGCTGGATTGAATAATTTGCTCGGTGTAAAGCGGCAGGAAACACGTCACGCCCTGATTGCCCAGATGCTGCTGGGCGCGTTTTTCCTGTGCATACTGCGTCTGCGCGACGAACCAGTGCTCCATATCCCTTCCCCTGTCAGTTAATAGTATCGCCCAGTTTCAGCTGGCTCGCCTGACGTAACACTTCATCAGGATTGAGGACGGCGGCGCGGGTGACGTTATTCACCTGCGCGGAGGCATTACCGGCCACCTGCTGCACGTTATTTTGCGCGTCACCTTTTTTGTCTTTATCCGCTTCAATGTCTTCAATGGTTTCCAGACGGAAGCCCTGCTGGAAGACCACGGTCACGCTGTTGCCCGCGCCGATATCAATCACCGGGTGATACTGCTCAGCCCGTTTTATCCAGTACTGGCTGAGCGTGTCAGCCGCCTTGCTGGCACCGCCCCCAATCCCCTGCTTAAACACATCGCCGGCACCCACTGACGCCGTGGCACCCAGTCCGACTGACGGCGTGGCGGCTGACTTGATGCCTTCCCCGAAGCCAGAGAGCAGCCCTGCCATACCGGCGTAGCCGATGATCTGACCGTTACGCATCACCGGCTTGCCGCGAATACCCTGCTTGCCCTGATAGGCCACGTGTCCGTCAAACGGCATGTCGATATGCTTGCCGTTTTTCAGGATGCAGCTGATGTTTTTGGTTCTGACCTCACCGCGTTCGCTGGAGATGTCCCCCCAGATTTCGCCGGTGACGCGGCACTGGTCCATGTTGTAGGTTTTACCGTTGGGCATAGAGACATCACCAATCAGGGTGATGACCACGGGAGAGGTGTTCTGCTGACCGGTCACGCTGGCGTTGGCATCCGCTCCTTCAATCATTACCGCTTCCGAGAAGGAGCCGGACGGTATCCACGGCAGTTTGGTTTTCCTGGCCTGCAGTGAGGTATAGCTGAAAGTTTTACTGGTCATGCCCCCCAGATGGCCCGAGCCGGTGCCGGGGTAAAAACCGGCACCCTGTCCCTGACCCTGCCCCGGATAAAACTGACTGCCCTGCCCGCCCCCCGGCCCACGGTTGGGGTCGGTGACGTTCCACTGCGCAGGGCTGGCCGGGCCGGTGGCAACCGGGCCGTTTGTGCCTGCACTGGGACCGTTGGCTGGCCCGGATGGCGGTGCGCTGGGCACGGGCGCAGAAGGCGGCTGACTTTGCAGCTTACTCATGGCGTCCATGATTTTAGAAAGCTGTTGCTTGAGGGCTTCGTTTTGCTGCTGCTGGTCGGTTTTGAGCTGGTTCACGCTGCTTTCCAGCGCCGAGGTTTTGTTTTGCTGCTGGGCCAGCGCCGCCGTGGCCAGGTTGTCGGTAAAGGAGCTGGTGACCACGCCGCCGGTCATATCGACAGCTTTGGGTTTGGTCGGGTTCTTCAGCGCTGTCTGATGGTGGGCATACGCCCATATTCCGCTCCCGACGCCGAGGGCCACCGCGACACACACGCCGGTCATTACCCACTGCTTGCGGCGGGTCGTGGTGTTGATGTTGCTCATACCCCGCCCTCCGTTGCCGTGGAGAAGATAACCCACACGTACCCTTCACCGCCGGCGTAAAGGTTATGGGTGGACAACATCACCGCACGAACCCCTTTCTGCCAAAACTGCTTTTCTGACAGCGAATGCGTGATATAGCCGGTGTTTTTCATGCGATAGCGCATGACCAGCAGGTGCGAGCCGACCAACTGGCGTTCAGGTGTCAGCAGGACGCCCGGCATCGGATTGTAGGCGGGTCCGCGCGCCGCTTTGGCTTCGATATAGCTGTCAGGTACGCCGCCGTTCACCACCGTGCGGGCCACGCTCACCAGCGTTTTCTCCCACGGCTGGCTTTCCTCCCAGGCTTTTGCATCCGGGTTGGCCTTCAGCGGTACTGAGGCGGGAATAAGGTGCAGCGTATGTCCGCTGCCCGGCTTTGGCGTCACGTCCAGAGAGGCGCCGATACCGCTGGCCGTTTCCAGAAAGAGCGTGAAGTTCTGGCCGGTCAGCGGGGTGATAAGGAGTGCCCCGTCTTCGGTGTTTTCCTGGGTAAAGGCTCCGTCGGGTCCGGTGACGCGGGTGATAAGTTCACCCTCAATGACAATTTTGTTCGGGCTGGTATTGCTCAGCTGCGCTTTCAGGTGCGCATCGTTTTCAAATACGGTGCCCGCCGGGCCGCTGACGTCGGCCATCACAGCCGGTGTGAGGCAGAGGCCGGCGACGAACGCGGCAAGAAGTCGTGCTTTCATGCGGTTATCCCTGATGCTGTTTTGACACGGGTTGAGGGGGCTGCACTTCGGGGAAGGCGGTCAGACGGATGATGCCGTCCACATATTTCACGTTGAGCCGGTAGGCTTTATGCACATCGGGGATGTCTAACTTCAGGCTGCCGTTAGAGGTGCTGGCAGAGAGCGTGCCGCTGACGATGATGTCACCGGTCGCGGGGTCGAACGCCTCATCCTCGATGCGAAACACCGTGGAAATGCCGTTCTTCTTGATGTAATCCGCCTCGACGGCCAGCGCTTTTTTCAACTCAGAGCGGGCCTCGGGCGGCACCCAGCGCAACAGGGCGGCGTGCTGACTGTCAACGGTGTCAGGCGTCACGCTCAGGCGTAAGTTAACAAACGAGCGCACCAGCATGTTGTTCAGGTTGGCATCCCCCTGCGACGCATCGGAGGTGAATGACCGGTCAAATAACATCGGGGTGGTGATGGTTTTTTGCGTGGTCGCAAAATGCCAGGCCATTGCGCCGGTGATGCAGGTACCCACCAGGCTCAGAGCAAGGAGCGAACCGAGTGACGCCAGCGCCAGCATCGTCACCCGGTTTCGCGTTTCTTTCACTTGATACTTCATCGTTTCTTCCTTCGGGCAGGGAAAAGGCGCCACCCGAAAGTGGCGCACACGTTACTGCATCCAGTGACGGTTGCCTGAATCAGGCACCCGCCTGAACTGCACCCGGAAAAGCACCGTTGGCAGATACCAGTAAAGAAGGTTTAAGAGCCACCATGAGCCCTGCCCTTTTTTCAGGTGTCGGATAAGCAGCCAAAGAACGGCACCCACGCACAGCATCACGATAAAAATGTCGCAGAAGAACCCCGTCACCCCACAGGCTAAAAGCACAAAGGCTTCTTCGGGTGGCAGTCCTGCAATTCGTTTCTGCTGATTGAGAGTTTCCGGGAATCGATATTTCAACGAGTCCTGGTCCATAGAAGGAATTAATTAATGAGGGCGAAGAAAGCGCGGGTGATAAGGATGAGCATAATAAGGCCGGCGAATACCATCGGGTTACGGGTTTTAATAAAACCGGTCACCGACACGATAATTTCCGCCACGTATAACACCCACTCCACCGTCGAGCCGTGACCAAAAGTATCATTGGCATCCGCTTTTTGCGTGGCCATTAAATCTGTTGCGTGAACCAGGTGAGGGGAAATAACCACCGCAAGGGCCAGTGCAAAGAAAATAAGATTTCGACGGGCGGCGGGAGACTGCGAAATAACGGGTTTAATACGGTGAGAATAAAAAGCACTAAAGTAAAATGGGAGATTGCCGATACCCCCCTTCTGGAGATTATGTCCCCCTTCAGGCAAAGCTACCGCTACCCCTTCCGTCATACCGGAATCGGTCATCACTGATTTCATTATGAAAAACCTCGATTTGAGAAATAAAAATGTCAGCGTGCGTAAACAGACGTAACGCCCGCCTATCTTACATTGAGTCAAAAAAAAAAAAACTGTGACGCAAATCACAGTTTTTTCAGTTTCTAAGATATTTCTTATCATTCACCGGTAGTAGGCTCACACTCTCATTTCCTGTGTTATTTCAATCAGGCACAAAAATATGAAAGTGAAAGAGAAGATATACGAACGGCGCGGCCGTCCGAGAAAATATACGATGGGCGAAGTGCGTTACCGCGTGCTCTGGGCGCCTGAAAATCTGCTCCTGGAGTTGCGCATTGCCGCCCGCGTTCGCGGGGTCAGCATGAACGATGAGGTGGTGGGCCGGCTGATTCAGTCGCTGGATTTCACCCCGAAAAAACCCATTATTAAAACCGAGGAGGGGGAGCGATTATTAGCCCTGGCCCGTTTGTTTGATGAGTTTATTCAGGCGCATCTGGATATGCTGCGGGAAAAATATGCCCAGGAAGCAACGGTGGTGGATGATAAACGGCAGTTTGTGGCCGGTAAAATGCGCCGCTTCAGCAGCAGTTTTCCGGTGAATTTAAAAAAGGACATGGAAATCAGCGCGCGGTTTAATCAGCGCAGTATGAATCAGGAAATCGTTCAGCGCCTGTTAGGGTCACTCAATTATTTCACTGAGCAGCAGTTACCCGAAAATGAGGAAATAAAACGACTGCGTTCGCTGGCGATGCTGTTTGATGAATTCATTGTGTCGAAGGTGGCGGTGGCGGAGAACCCGTTAACGAATAAGGAAAATAACGAATTGGGATCTTAGTTATCCTGACAAGATATGCCGGGCAGCCAGCCCGGCATAAACTTCACTCTTCTGCGATAAAATGTTTTGATTCTGCCCTGTCTTCGGCGGCGCTCATGCCGGAGAGGTTTCTGTCGAGCAATTCCTCCAGTTTTTCATTCCCGCCCTCACCGCGCAGCTGTAAATACATTTCTGACATCATGGCCATCATAATGCTGATACCCTCACGGCTGCCGGAAACTTTGCGCATTAAATCCCGGTTAAACCCTTCCTGGTCAAAGCTATTTCCTTCGCCCTGGTGTTTTTTCACCATCAATCCGATGTTAACCAGTTCATTGACCACGGAGGAAAAGTTCACCTCGCCGTGCGAAGCGCCGTTTTGCAACTCAATCTGCACCAGTTCCAGCACTTCCCTTTCGGTTTTTTCTTTGAAATAAATATTGCGTCTGGCCATCTCTTTTTCCTGTGTGTCCGGCAGGGGTTTATTGCCGGTGATGTTCGCGTTATTTCCCGATGTATTAGGCGACCGCATGGGTGAGATAAAGCGAGAGGTGTTATTCTGTTGGTGGCGATTATTCTGCCGAAACTCAGTGTGTGTCAATACGGCACTGCAAATTAACATCGTCCGTTTTGGTTTGGGTGTGTTAATCCGGCACCGTGGAAAGTTTTTATGTGTGTGGGTTAGGCACTATATGCGTTTTGAATGTGTGTTAATCAGGCACTAGTGAGATTTTCAATGTGTGTTGATTAGGCACTACACACATTTAGATGATATTCAACCCATTGATAAACAGTCTTACACACCATCAGCACACCAGATAGTGCTGGATGCAGTGCCGGATTAACACACAATCAGGCACCTTGATAACACACCATTCAGCACTGCAAAGTGTGCTAATTAGCACACACTTTCCGGG
>Ga0308156_1001099_pt1 | contig 36310 bp, 45 predicted proteins | sample PhyAR2_FD_201041 | JGI IMG/M metagenome (GOLD analysis project Ga0308156, IMG submission 201041) | Phyllosphere microbial communities from UC Gill Tract Community Farm, Albany, California, United States - DLSL A.R2 | ecosystem: Host-associated > Plants > Phyllosphere > Unclassified | place: USA... | reverse complement strand
AGGACTAACGACTACCTCTACAGCTATTTTTGTTCCATTTACTACGCAAGAATTATATCAAGAAGACAAAGACCCTGTTTATTATGGCTTAAATAGCCTATCAAATAATATGATTCAAGTCAGCCGAAAGAAGCTTAAAAATCCTAATGGCTTATTCTTGGGAACCCCTGGTTCAGGAAAATCTTTTAGTGCTAAAAGAGAAATGATTGATACTTTCTTAAAAACACTAGATGATATTATTATTTCTGACCCTGAGGGAGAGTACACTCCTTTTGTACATAGATTAGGCGGAGAAGTAATTGAAATTTCAGCAGATTCTCATTCATTTATAAACCCTCTTGACATCACTTTAGAATACGGAGAGGGAGAAAACCCAATTTCTTATAAATCAGATTTCATTATTGACATGATGAATTTAATTGTCGGAGTGAAAACTGGAATAACCGCTAAACAAAAAACGGCTGTAGATAAATGTGTACGTGTGATTTATCGTGATTATGTAGCAGACCCTAAAAAAGAAAATATTCCTGTATTAAAAGATTTATATAACGCATTACTTGATTTAGGAACGCAAGAAGCTACAGACCTTGCGGACGCTTTAGAATTATATGTTTCAGGTTCTCTTAACATATTTAACAATAGAACTAACATTAACTCAAATAATCGTTTAATCTGTTTCAATATTCAAGGTTTAGGTGCTAACTTGAAAGATTTGGGAATGTTTGTATTGCAAGACCATGTGTGGAATAAAGTTACAACAAACAGAAATAAACATAAAACAACATGGTATTATATGGACGAGTTCCACAGATTACTTGCAGACGCTCAAACGGCAGGTTATAGTGTTCAATTTTGGAAAAGGTTTAGAAAGTGGGGAGGTATTCCTACAGGTATTACCCAAAACGTTAAAGACTTACTAGCAAGCCCTCAAATTGAAACAATTATTGAAAATAGTGATTTCATTTACTTACTTAATCAATCAGACGGAGATAGAAGAATTTTACAAGAAAAATTCAATATTTCTAACTATCAAGCTAATTATATTACTAACTCAAATGAGGGAGAGGGCTTAATTATTTATAATGGTACTATTCTACCATTCAAGGATAAATTCCCTAAAGATAATTCTTTATATCCAGTTATGACAACTAAGCTAGATGAAATTAAAAAGTTGAGGGCGACACATGGTTAGAAAAAAAGAAACAGAGGTTAAAGATTTCAAAAAGCAATCTAATTTTACTAATGTTTCCCCTAAAACAAGAGATATTATTTCTTCAAAAGCTACAGATGATACAGATGAAAGTAATCAAGGAGTTTTAAAAACTCTTGATAAAAGTCTTACTATCCGTGATAAAAAGAAGCTGAAAGCTAATCAAGATAAGAAGAAAATTGTTGTCGGTCAGGAAAAAGAGAAGCTAAAAGCTAATCAAGACAAGAAAAAAATTGTTGCTAGTCAAGATAAAAAGAAGCTGAAAGCTAATCAAGACAAGAAGAAAATTGTTGTCGGTCAGGAAAAAGAGAAGCTGAAAGCTAGTCAAGACAAGAAAAAAGTTGTTGCTAGTCAAGATAAAAAGAAGCTGAAAGCTAATCAAGACAAGAAGAAAATTGTCGCTAGTCAGAATAAAAAGAAATTAGAAGCTAGTCGAAATAAAAACAAGTTAAAAGCTAATCAAAAAAAGAAAAAAATTGTTGCTAGTCAAGATAAAAAGAAACTAGAAATTAATCAAGACAAGAAAATTGTCAATTCTGCTCCGACTAATAAAAAAGTAAGAACCTCAAAATCTGATTCGGTTAAATTTAAGAATAATACAAGTTCTAAAATAAAAAAGCAAGACTTGAAGCAAGTTCGGACTGAACAGAATGATTTATTAAAGAAAAAGCAAGATATTGCACAAAAGCAAGTATTCAGAAAAAAACAATATCAAGAAGCTAGGAAAAAGTTTAAAAAAGGAAGTGGTAAACTTTCAGCTAATGCTAATTCTACTGTTCTTGATAGGTTAGTGAGTTTTGTAAAAGATTTAAAACCTCAAAATATTATTAGAGGTAAAGCAGGACTTGCAATTGGTGGGGCAGGAGGTATGTTAATACCGATACTCCTTACTTTTGCAGTTCTCATGACAATCTTTGCAGGATTTGCTATGGGTGGTTCTTTTAAAGATGATAGTGGTTCAGGAGATGCTCCTGTTAGCGGACAAGCTTTGCAAGTTGCTACTCAAACATACGAACATCTTGTCAAAGAACATAAATTTACTTCCGAGGGTGCTTCTGGTGCAATTGCAGTTGCTCAACGTGAGAGTATGTTTAACCCACAAGCTGTAAACCCACTAGGTGGTGTGGCAGGGCTGTTTCAATGGTCAGGTTGGGGTAGTACCATTAATGGTAATCGGATTCATTCAGAGGGTTCTATCAAAGCAATGGACTTATCAACTTTGACGCTTGCGAACCAATTTAAACTAATGGACTTAGAGTTAAACGGCTCTTATTCTAAAGTTAAAGCATTAGGTTCAAAATCAAAAGACCCTGTACAGTCTGCTAAAGATTGGTCGCTTTATTATGAGGGGGTAAGTCTTGATGACGGTCAAACTAATTTAGAAATGATTAGTCAGTTAGCGAAAGATTGGTATGCCTATTTTAACGGTTCAGGTGGTGGGAAAGACCCCTCTAGCATTTTAACTCCAGTATTAAATCAAACTGTTAATGGCGGTCAGTGTTACGGCATGTCGGCATATTATGTACAAAAGCTTGGAGGCCCAGTCATGATGGGTTCAGGTCATGAATATGCACAAGATATAGGTACTGATTATGACTGGAAATCTTATGGTTGGTCTGTGATAATGTACCCTAAATATGAACAAATTAAGGCAGGAGATGTTATTAATTGGACAGCGGGTGGTGCTTTAGCCCCCGGAATTTGGGGGCATACAGGAGTTGTTAAAAAAGTTAGTGGAAATGGAGTTATAGAAACATTTGAACAAAATGGAGGGAGAGGAGAATTTGTTTCTGAATATACAAGAACGTATTCAATGAGCCAAATAAAGAGTATTGTTAGACCACCAAATAAATAAATTATAAATTAGAAAAAGGAAAAAGAAATGGCAAAAAGACGAACACAAGAAGAAATCATAACAGATAAAATTCTTAAAAGTGAAGAAAAAGTTCATAAATTGAAAGTCAATTTAGAGCAAGAACAAAAAGTTCTTAGAAAATTGAACGAGGAACTTAAGAATTTAGAAATGAAAGAGCTTCTAAAAGAAATTGAGAATAATAATATTTCTACAGTTGAATTAAAAGAATTTATTAATCAAAAAAAATCTCAAACAGAAAAAAATGAACAACATAACCCCCAAAATTATTAAGGAGAAGTCATGAAATTATTTAGTAAAAAGAAGTTAAGTATTATTGCCCTTGCGTTAATTTTGTTCCCTAGTGTCGCTTTAGCAGATGATAAAACAAATAGTACAACTGATAATGAAACCCCTGCTGCCTATGGTGGAACTGCTACCTCTACATCTGATAGTAAATCTAAAACTGAAAAAGTTGAAGTACAAGCTCCTGCAAGTGTTACAGGGGAACAGGTAGCAGGTACTGGAACAGTAACTGATTTTTCAACTTCTGGTTCACAAGCTTTTTATACAATCAAAGACACTAATCAAAAAGTTTACTATCTAATTATTGATATGAACAAAACTGAAAATAACGTTCATTTTCTAACAGATGTTGACCAAAGCGAAATTGCCAAAAATTCTCAATCAGATACATCAAATTCAACTCCTAGTAGTAGTGCGGTAACTCAACAAGCGACTACTCCCTCAACCTCTAAAGAAACTTCCAAAAGAGCTCAAACTAATTCTAATAATGGATTTTATATCATTGTAGGGGTACTGTTCGTTCTTGGATTCGTTGGCTATTACTTCTTTGTTTATAGAAAAAAAGACCCAAAGAAAAATGAAGAAAATAAAGACACCGAAGAAGTAGAAGAAATGGGCGAAGACGTTCTATATGATGATGAAGAAGAATGAAGCAATAATTTATATAGGAACTGACAAGTTTCACTTGCCTGTAAATGATAATAAAGAGCTACAACTTCAAATTGAAAGTAAATTATCAAAAAAAATATCAAATAGAGGAATATTTCACATGTTAAAGGGGGTTGATAGAATCGAAGAAAACGATTTTATTAGACCAGTAAAAAACAAAACAAATATTTTCTTTTTAAACTTGATGTTATTGATTGCCCAAAATAGAGATATAGAAATTCCTGAAAATGATTATGATAATGATGTTATTATTTCATGGTTAGAAGAAGCTACTCAACTTGATTTAAAAGGAAAAAACTTAGAACTCATAGAAAATAAAGTTTATAGCTTGATTATAAAAAATGAGGGGTTTATCGAAAGTAAACCTGAAATACCTGAAAATCAAGAATCAAAAGTAGAAAGCAATTTCTTTTCTTTGGATTGGATAAAGAGCAAAAATAAAGAAATTTAGAGGGAAAGAGTAAAAGATGAAAATTACTAAAAGCAAAACAAAATATCTTGTTTTAGTAACTTGTCTGATTTTAGGAGGAGTTGGGGGTTCACAGGTTCAAGCAAAAGACCTTGATTCCAAAAGTCCAAAGACAGAACAGATAGCTAAACAAGCTGATAAAAGTTCAAATGATACTTATAAAGTAAATTTTGTCACTAATTCTGATGATAAAATTAAAGATGTAAATGTTCCTAGTGGAAGTACGTTAGATTTACCGCTTCTTTCGACTAAAGATAAAGTTGTAAGTGGTTGGTACACTAACAAAGATTTATCAGAACCATTTAATGCTACAGATAAAATTTATGAGAATGAAACTTTGTATGCAAAGTGGGTTAATTTCTCTGATTATGTTACAAAAGGCACTTCTAATTTAATTTATGATAAGGCTATTTCAGAAAAAGTAAAACAGTTTTTGAACGATAACCGAACGTTAGGAGTAACTAATAAAATCAAAGAAGAAGCACCAAAAACAGATGATAATTCTTTGATTCAAAGTACAAATTATGTTTTTAATAATCAAGATATTAACAAAAGTTATCTCTTAACGTTCCTTAATGATTCAGGGGAGTTTGTCTTTAGTATGGTTCAACCATACAATAAAGATATTAAAATATTAAATACTGACGGAAGCCTTTTTAAAGAATATTTTGTTAGACAAGATACTTCAATTACTCTACCTCATGTAGATAATCAAGATAGCAATTCACAGGTCGTCTTTAAAGCAAAAGGGCTTGAAAAAAATAGTCAAAATCAAGTTCAAATTTTTAGCCAGTTAGAAGCTAAAACGCAACAAAAAGGTGCTGTTTTACCACAAGACCTAACAACAAAAAATAAAGATAATTCATCAAAAAAACAAAAAAACAAGGCTATGCTCCTTGTAAGTGTTTTAGTAGCAGTCATTGGTATTGGTTGTCTTGGGTTTGTTTTATATCGACGCAAAACTCAAAAATATCGTGAAAATGAAGAGTTCAATAATGAAAATGAATATGAAGAATATGAAAATTATTTTGAGGAAGATGAAAACGCTGGAAATGGGTCTGATACAGTTCAAGAAGACCCTGAAAATGAGTTTGAATGGAATAACAATCAAGCTGAAAGTATAGATAACGACATAATCACTTTGGAAAATGATGTTCAGGAAGCTAAAATAAAAAGGAAAAAACAGCTTGAAAAAGAGCTAAAAGAAATACAGGATAAGCTGAAATAGCGTATATGCTAAATTTTAGTGCCAAATTTAACGTTTTAAAGGTGGGTGGTAAATAATATGGAGAAACGTAAAAACAGCCCTTAAAGGAGGAAATATGAGCCTTATGATAGTTTATTATATTATATATGGTTTATTACTGTTTGTTGGTCTTATGGTATTATATAAAGGTACTATAAATTTAATTAAAGGTTATAATTTAAATAACAAAATAAAAATATTAATAGAAATATGGAGAAATAACAAATGAGCTTTTTTACTTCTGGTGTAGATGTCATTCAAAAGATTTTGATTTTAGTTGGTGCAGCGATTGGTCTTTGGGGAGCTGTAAATTTATTTGAAGGTTATGGTCATGACAACCCAACCGCTAAAAATCAAGGAATTAAACAATTTGTCGCAGGTGCAGGTATTGTAATTATTGCAACTTTACTTGTACCACAGCTTAAAGGACTATTTTCTTAACCTAAAAAAAGCGTGTTTACGCTTTTTTAATACACTTTTAGGAGTGCTTATATGATAGAAAAAATAAAAGAAAAAAAATTGATTATTTTTTGGGCAGTAGTCTTTATTCTATTGAATTATTTGTCTTATTATTTTAGATTTACATACAATATGAATATTTTACCTGCATTCAATAATTTGTTTAGTGAACCACAATTATTATTAAGAGGATTTCCGATTTCTTTTAATATTGCTGATTTATCAATCTCATTTTTTACAACTTGTATTCTCTTTTTGATTTGGAAAGAAAAAAAAGATAATAGAGATAAATTCAAACGTGGAGCAGAACACGGTTCGGCAAAATGGGGTAATGTAAAGAAAATAAATAATCAGATTTCTGATTCACAGAATGAACTAAATAATTTCATTCTTTCAAAAAATTTAGAAGTTGCTTTAGATGATTCAAATAAACCGTTTGAATATAGAATTAATAAAAACTGTATTGCTATTGGGGGTTCAGGTTCAGGGAAAACACGATGTTATGTAAAACCTAACTTATTGCAATGTAATTCAAGTTTTGTTTGTACTGACCCCAAAGGAACAATTATAAACGAAACAGGCTATGCTTTGAGGAAGAAAAAATATAAATTAAAAGTTTTTAATACAGTGGACTTTTCTAAAAGTATGAAATATAACCCCTTAGTTTATATCAGAAAAGAGCAAGATATTCTTTCTTTAGTTGAAACAATAATTGCTAATACTGACGGTTCAAAAGCAAGTGAACAAAAACAAGACTTTTGGGTAAAGGCTGAAAAATTACTTTATCAAGCTTATATTAGTCTAATTGTTACTAAATTTCCTAAAGAAGAACAACATTTAGGAACTTTGATAGACCTTGTTAGATACTCTACTGTTAGAGAAGATGATGAAGACTTTAAAAATGCAATTGATCTATTGTTTGATAAATTGGAAGAAGAAGACCCTGAACACTTTGCTGTAAAACAGTATCGTGCATTTAAGTTATCGGCAGGAAAGACGACAAAGAGTATTTTAATCTCTTGTGCAGCTCGTTTATCTCCGCTTAATATTCCTGATTTTAGAGAATTGATTTCAGAAGATGATTTAGATTTTGAAAGCTTAGGAAATAAAGGTCAAAAAACAGGTTTGTTTGTAGTCATATCAGATACTGACCCTACATTCAATTTCATTGTTTCCATTATGTATTCTCAAATGTTTAATAGACTATGTTTTATCGCAGATAATAAATATAAAGGCAGTTTACCTACTCATGTTCGCTTTGTGCTAGATGAATTTGCAAATATTGGTTTGATTCCAAATTTTGAAAAACTAATTGCAACAATCCGTTCTCGGAATATTTCGGCTACAGTTATTCTTCAAGCTCTATCCCAATTAAAGGTAATTTACAAAGACAGTTGGGAAACAATTGTAGGCTGTTGTGATACAACTATTTTCTTAGGAGGAAAAGAGGATAGCACGGTTAAAAAATTAAGTGAAGATTTAGGCAAAGAAACAATCTATGATGAAAATGTTTCAATTACTCGTTCAAATAGTTCATCTTCCTCTAAACAAAATTCAAAACTTGGGGTTGAATTAATGGCTAAAAATAAACTTTTGACCATGAGTAAGAAGAAATGTATTGTTCAAGTTTTAGGATATGACCCAGTTATTGATGATAAATTTGAATTAGAGAAGCATAGGCTGTTTCAATATCATTCTAAAGGTAACCAACGTTGGTTTGACTTAGGAAAATATATCTCACATTTCAAGAATAGCAAGGTAAGAATAACTACAGTATAGCTAGTCTAAATAAAATTCGCGGTAACAAATTACAAAATTAATCCTAATATGAACTCGTGCTGTGAGCTAATGCGAACATTTATTAATTGGCAAAGTGTCTGTCTAATTAAAATATCCGTGTACAAGCGGAGCGACAAAATCATGCAGGGAGTATAGGTTAAAAAAATAAAAAGAATTAAAAGGAACAGAAAAAATGAAATATATAAATGGTTGGCAAGTTCCCCTGACTATATTGCTTTGGGTACTAATCGCCTTTGTTATACTATTGTCTATTGCATTAATAGTTGACACTTTTAAAAGTAAAGAAAATAAAGAAATTGAAAATGCTGATTACAAAGCGGTTTGTACCACTCTAAAAGGGGAGGATATTTGTTTTCAAAGTGGATTTAATAACGTATTAAAAGTAGTTCCATTGAGAGATTTTCAGAATCATATTGACGGTGTAGAAGTTACTTCACAAAATCCTGAAACAAATAGTAACGAGATTAAAGAATTTTATTTTGAAAATAAAACTAATAAAAATTTTGAACTTACAGAAGTATATAAAGTAGAGAAAATATCTGACTAAAAGGAGGTTTATTTGATTAAGAATTTCTTATACTTGAATTGAGAAATAAAAACACATCAAAAAGATGTGTTTTTTTATTTAACGTTCTTCTCCCCTTTACACAAGCCATATATATCATTGTTCTTGTTAATTGAAAAGATAACAAAAAATGACCGTTCTGCTTAGCCGGCATTGAAGGTCATTTAGATTAAAATGTGAGCTACCGTTCTTAAAACGGCTACACTAGGGCTTGTTACAGCAAGTCCTTTTTCTTTATCTTTATTATACCATATTTTGTCTAAAAGTAATATTGCTAATCTATCTTTCTTGGTCTAGTTTTTTTGTGGACTTATCTTTAGAAAGATTTTGTCTTATTGTTTTATCTTGAGTCTTAACATTTTCAATAGAAAAATTGGAGTTATTGATTTCTTTCCCTCTGAAAAACAGTTTATTTAAGTAACTATATTCCCAAAGCCTATTTACTTTAATTTCATTGCCTGTTCTCTTGTAAATGAGTTCTAAATTTTTGCTATTGTCGTAAATCATAACATTATCACAGACTTTAGCCACTTCTTTTAGGTTGTTTAAAGAGCGTTCATAACGCTTTATTATTGTTTCTTGAAGAACACCATGCCCCCCTTTTTTAACCCTCTCATTCACTCGATTAATAGCTAATTCAGCGTTTGGCAAAGCAACATAGAACAAACTAATCTCATAGCCGTTTTTTTTAGCTTTATTTATCCATTTATTATGACCTCTGCCTGCTAATGTAGTTTCTTGATGAAAAGATTGTTTTTCTTCAAACGCTTTATCCATGAGCTTTACTACTTGCTTCATTGCTTTAGCATTATCTTTATCGTTTTGCCAATTCCCTTTATTTTTTCTTAAAATTTCATCAGCATTTATACGTATAGTATTTTCAAACATTGATGAATTACTCAAATATAAAGTTGATTTACCTGCTCCGTTTGTTCCTGCTACAATGATATATTTAGGTTTCATATTTTAGAGGATAAAATCTCCTTGAATGACTTTCATTTGGTTTTCAGCTAGTTTGAGATTATAAAGTTTTAAGAAAAAATCTTTTTTTTCTTGCGTATCAGCATTACTAAAAGCTTCTTCTAATTCGCTTAAAGATAAGTGATTAAAGGTTTTGTATATTAAATCAAGTTCTTTTTTATTTTCCAATTTTTTCTCCTCTATTTTTCGATTTATCTTTGAATAATCTTTCAGGGTATAGTGAAAAATATTGAATTTTTCCTATTATCCATATTAGAAAATAAACGGGTAAAAGTAAACTAGCACAAAGTTTATCCATATTAGAAAGTAAACGTGTAAAACTAAACTAGCACAAAGTCCAATAATAGTTGGAATAAGTTCATTTGAATTCATTTATACTTTTCTCCTCTTTTTATAGTTTATTTTCAAACCATGCAGAAAGATATTTGGGGTCTTGTAGAAATCTAGCAACTAAAAGTAAACTTTCTTCTGTATCATTTTTGAGTTCATTTTCAATAAATTTGTTTAACTCTTTTAACAAAATAATGTACTCTTTTTGAAAATCAATTTCATCAAGAATATTATGTTTACTGTGTTTTTCAATAATATCAGTAAGTTTTGATACTGCTGTTCTAGTATGGTATAAATCCCTAGATAATTGTTCTTTTAAATCGTATATATTATCTGCTTGAAGTGTCATATATCCCCTTTTCTTATGAGAATTTAATAATACGCAGATAGTAGAGAGTAACGAAACATATTACTAAAGGGCAAACAATTAATATAGCCTTTAACAGATTGTTAGTTCGTATTTCATAACGTATCTCGTACATAGTATTATTCAAACATAAATCAGCTAGAACTAACAGCAATGCTCCTGAAGACAAAACACCTAATATACTCATTGAAATTTCTAATAAATATCCACTAATTTCTTTCATTGTTCTCTCCAGTACATATTTTTTTATTTAATATTTTCTATGTTAGAATGATATTTTACAACATCTGAACAAATTTTAGATAGTCAAAATTCAGATAATAAAGCTAAACTAAAGCTCTCAACTGAACAATTCAAGAACGATTGTTCGGAAATTCAGACTGTTTTTCGGCAATATTTTGGAACAAATTAAGTCTACAAGCCATAAAAATGTGAAACTCAATAAGATAAAAACTAAAACTTGTAAGAAGTCCCACAAACTTTTAAACCCTACTACTCCATATATTGCCAACAGAGAGCAATTCCAAACTAGAATAAATATGACTATTGGGATTAGAATACCATAGCCTACAATGTAACGTAATATTTTCATTTTTTAAACCTTTCTAATTTCCCAGTTAGGTTTTTGATTTTATCTCACATTTATTCTTCAAAACTAACATTGTCAATTAAATAACCTAGTGAATCTGAAAAATTCATTTCAGTTATTTCAGACAGTCTTTTAACCTTATCTATCTGTTTAGGAGTAAGCATTACTGTTTTTTGCTTTTTTTCTATTTTTGTTTTTGTGGGTAAAACAAATTTTGGTTTAGAGAAATCTTTTTTATCTATTTCTTCGTTTGCTTTTTTAAAAGAGTTAAATTTATCAGTCATTATTTTTTCCTTTTTCTAAGTGATTATTAATTTCAATATTTTTTAGTTCGTCTAAATAATTTTCTATAAAAAAAGACCAGTCTTTTCTTTGATGTTTCTTGATTATTTCTAGGGCTTGAATCAAAATATCACGTTGTTCTTTTACAATCTTTAATTCTTGAAGTATATTTTCTTCTTTATCCATTTTTATTTCCTCTATCTATCAATTTTAGACAATATTTTACTGAATACACTTTCTATATTATTATAAAATAATTCGTGATTTTTTATTGTTTTTTTATCATATGAAAAGATATTTTCGTTTTTTAAAAGACTTTGTGCTAGTAGTTCTTTTTTTTGAATCATACCTAGAAAATCAGGTTCATCTTCTAGTGTTTCTAAAAATTCTTTACTACTTGTTGTATTGTGTTCTACTCTATTTCCAATAAGGTAAGGTTTAGTAGTGATATAACTTTCTCTGCTTCTAATATCAACTAATTCTGATTTTAATTGTTCAATTGTTGCTTTAAGCTCTAACCATGCTCTATAACCATTCCTAGAGGGTTCAGAAACTCCTATAACCATATCAGATACAGCAAGGAAATTTGAGGTTACAAGGCTTGTATCGTTATGTGTATCAATGATAACATAATCATACTTTTCTAAGGAATCCATGTTGTCAGCAAACCACATAAACATAATCATGCAATTGTTCTGTCTGTCTTTCAGCTTTAGAAAATCATCTTTTAAGTTTTTAGAACCTTTGATAAAGTCAAGGTTATCACTTACTGGATATATTTTAGCAGGTCTGCCCTTAAAAATGTTTAAAATATTTTCTTCTCCTAAGTTAGAGAAAGAATAGCTTAAATTGCAAGAGTGGTCTCCGTCAATTAGTAATACTTTTTTGTTCTTTTTTTCAGCAATCCAATTAGCTAAATTGTATGAAATTGTTGATTTTCCAGTTCCGCCTTTGTTTATATTCACAGTTATAATCTTCATTTGCACCCCTTGTTTATTAGTTCTTCGTTCCAGTCTTTAAAGTTAACTGGTAGTTGATTTGTAAAGTTTATATTAAAGATATTTAAATCTTCAAAGTAACTCATTGCGTTTCTGCCTGCTTCATCATTGTCAAAACAGATATTTAAAGATTTTAATTTATTTTCAAAATCAAAGTTATTTGTACCATACTTAATAAAAGCTTCGACTTTTTCTTTCGCTAGTCCGTCAATAGAAATAAGCCAAAAATTCTTTAACTTTTTTTCATTTATTGCTAGATAACTTAGTAAATCAATAGGACTTTCAAAAAAATATACATTTTCAGGTTCGCCCTCCATGTAGTTAAACCCCCAAAAAGTATTTTCTTCTGTGGTTGGAGCTACATATTTAAAATAATCTCTAGTGGTATGATACTTTTCTTTTTCTTCATTCGTAAGTTTTACAGTACCTTGTCTTGAAAAGCCAACGATCTGTTTGTTCTTATACCATTTAAAAATAATTTCTTTACGTTCGTTTTGTTGTATCAAATTTAAAGAAAAGAATTTTTTTACAATGTGATTGGGTAGCTTTCTATTAAATACTAGAAATTTTAAAGAGTTTAGAGGAATATCAGTTTCATTTTGTCTGTAGTTAAAGTTTTTTGGATAAGGTTTTTGCTTAGGTTTTTCAAGCTTAATTCCTTTTAAGTCTTTTACTACTTTTGCAATTGCTTCATTTTGCGTAAGATTGTGCATGATTTGTAGATACTGTATTACTCCACCTTTAGCTAAGGGGTTATTTTTTATTTTATTCCAAACAAAATAATTTTTAGAGATATTTATTTTTAAACTATTATGTACCTTGTGTTGATAGTAGTTGTGGCTTATTGGTTCTATAGGTTCTCCAATAGACAACAAGTACGAAACAATAGGTATGTTATAAAGGTCTATCTTCTCTTCCATTATTATTTAAATACTCTCTTTCTGTTTCTACTTCAAATTCTTTTTGGAGATTATTTTTTCTTTTAGTAGCTATTTGTTCTTTGCTATCTTCAACTCTAAAATCAGAAATTTTATTTACTTGTATGTATTCCTCGCCTTTTTTATAACTATCATGATAGCCTTGTAAAGTGATTAAAGCACCTTTTGTTGTGTATTCAGCAAGGCGACTAGCAATTGTATTGTTCTTTGTATCATGTGCCATGTAATCAATAAATACTGTCTGTGGGTTTCCTTGTTCATCTTTAAATCTTTTATTTTGTGCTAAGGTAATTCCTACTACAATATTTCCTGTAGTTTGATTAACATTGATTCTAGGTTCTTTTGCTAGTCTTCCTCTAGCAATAAAATAATTATCTGTTTCTAAAAAGTAGTTCATAATGTTTGTCCTTTGTTTTTTCTATACTTATATTATACCATAAATAAGTAAAAATACAAGTGAAAAAAAACGTAAATAATTAATTAAATAATTACTTGTATAATTAATTATTTAATTAATCGTTAACTTAATTAAATAATTACCTAAATACTAAGACAGCCTTTTTATGAAACAAATAAAAAGGGCTAATCAATTTATGGAATTGTTAGTCCTGATTTATAATATTGTTTTTGAATTTACTCTTTAATTTATGGAAAATGTATTATTACTCTATCAGTATTTATCTCGACAAGCAATTCTTCAAGTTCGCTTTCATGCTCAATTAGATATTGATATGCTTGCTTTTCTCTTTTAAAAAATCTTGAATCGCTATTTTTAAAACTTACAGCAGTCATGCCATGAGCTTTGGCTTTCATTACTTTACGTTTTATGTGATATATGGCATTAATATCTTGACTATTCACTCTCATATTCTGCTTATTTCACTTTCTATAAATTAAACCCAGAACTCAGATAATAGTTTTATTATCTGTTTTGTTTTTTTCTTCCAATCTAGCGGATGGATACCAAAATCAGTTGACAATATATCACTTATTGGCTCTCCTGTTTCCAAATCTGTACCTTCAATAAAAATATTTTTTTCTAAAAAAAGTTGGAAAATAAATATTTTGCTACTCTTATGGACATATAAGTTTTTTTCACTTAAAAATTGCATTATATCTTCTAAGTTATTTGAAGCTATATATAAATATCCTTTTTCAACAACAACCAAATAGTATTTCGTTATGTCTGTATCATTATCTTTTGAAAAAAAATTATTTGCATTATACTTTAAATTATAAAATCCAAGATATTCAAATCTACCAAATTTTTCATTAACAGTCATATTTCCTCCTTTATTTATTTTTTTAAAACATTCTTTTTTCATAAGTTTCTAAATCAACAGCAATTTGTTTTTCTAATTGTTTTTTCTGATTCTCATTAAAATCTTGTTCAATCTTTTTAAACTTTCGGTATTTTTCAACTGCTTCGTTTAAAATATCTTGAACCATTGGACTAAGAATGTTCTCTAGTGCTTCTTCATCTTTTCTCTGTTCAGCAACGAGGAATGATTCTAAAGCAAATATTTTAACTCGATTAAACAAATCATAAGTGATATTAAAATCATATTGAAAAGTGAGACCGACATACGTGCCTCCCTCCCAATATCCTTTTTGATGAATAAAAAGGTCAAAAAATTTAATATTATTAAATCTATATTTTTCCAATACTTTAATAAACAACTCAAAGTCTTTTGTTTTACGATTTTTATCAGGAAAAAGTAATTCAATAATCCTTTCCATAATATCATTATTGTATGATTGGTGGAAAAACACAAACATAAAAATTACAAAGAGGAAAATTGGAAAGGCAACAAATGCAATCAATGAATTTACCCAAGATAGAGTGGCTAAGAAAACTATAAAAGTATAAATTAGTTGAAGCGCAAATAGAATCACCCAAATCATTTTTTCAGTTCGTGTCTTTTTGTTGGTATAACAGATTGCTTTTAATGGACTGGTTAAACTATTCACATAATCTACTGCTTCTTTAATTTCTGTTTTTTCATCTACAAAATTCTTATCATTATCCATATTATTACTCTTTCTTTCTATAATAAGTATTATTATTTTTAACTTTATCCTTTAACTTATAAGATACAGAATACCAACTATAATTCGTGCTAGCCCTGCTAGTGCAAAAAAATAGGCTAAAAGAGCTTTGCCATCTCTATTTTGTAATCCATACATGCAACTCATATACCCTAATACCGAGATTATTAACAGGGTTACAATTTCATCAAGTCCTTGGCTATTTATTTTCATATTATTCTTTCTTTTAATTATTTTTGAAAGGATACAAATTCGAGAAATCCTTTTTCATTTAGCTTAACTAAAGCATTATAAGTATCTTTACTATCTTTCTTTTTAACTTTACTTACGATAGTTTCTCCTTTGCCGATTAGCTCTTTTAAATTTGTTTTAGATAATTTCTTTTTTCTGAAATTATCAGACAAAACAAAATTACAAGTTGGATAATTTGAGCAACCGTAAAAGTTTTTCTTTAGTATAACATTACCACCGCACTTAGGACAAGCTCCAATGGTATTTTTTGTGACTTCGATTTCCTTTTGTTCTTGATATTTTCCAATATCAAGATTAGATACGTCATTTGGCACGTTATCGATAAGGTGGTTTATAAATTTTTTTATACTTGTCAAAAATGCTTCTTGCGTTCCTTGTCTTTTACCTATTTTCTTTAAATAAGTTTCCCACTTAGCCGTCATTTCAGCACTTGTCAGCAAAGGTTGATTCTCTACAGCTTGGCATAAAATTATCCCTTTTTCTGTTATCATCAACTTGTTACTTTTTAAACTAATGTACTTTCTATTTTTTAATGATTCAATAATACTAGCTCTTGTTGCTTCTGTACCTATTCCCTCTACCTCTTTTAGTATTTCAACTGCTTCTTCATCATCTACCGTCTTACCTGCTGTTTTCATTGCTGTTAAAAGTGTTCCCTCTGTATAGTATTTTGGAGGGGTGGTTTCTTTCTCGGCGGTTTGGAGTTCGGAATCTACAATATCTCCTATTTTAACTTTTGGGAGGATAGGGGCTTGCTCATTTTCATCTTTTTGTACGTTAAATAATTTCTGCCAACCTTTTATTAAAGGAACTTGACCTTTTGCTTTAAAAAGCAACTCTCCTGTTTTTTCTTCGATTATTGTTTCTTCATACTGATAATCAGGTAAAAACATTGCTACTGTAGTTTTGGCAACCAAAGTATATATTTTTCTTTGCAGCTCTGTTAATTTTTCAAAGGTTTCTTGGCTTGGAACTTGTTTAGTAACGATTATTGCATGGTGTTCTTGAACTTTGCTACTATCTACATAGCGTTTTCTAGGCTCTAGTTGTGTTAGTGTATCTTCTACTTGTAGGAAATTACAATATTTTGATAAATTCTGTTTCAGATAGTCAAATTCGTTATCTGTGATATAAGACGTATCTGTTCTTGGATAAGTTAATAATTTTGCTTCATATAAAGCTTGAACGGCTTTTAAAGTATCAGAAGCTGTAGCCTTATACATTTTATTAATTGTTGTTTGTAAATTACTTAAAGAAAAAAGTGTGGGGCTTGCTTTTTTCTTTGTTTTAACTTCTACATTAGTTATCTCGCCCTTTTGTTTTCCAATAAGACAGTTAGAACTTGATATAAATTCTTCTACTTCTGAACGAGTAGTAAAACGTTTATAAGGTGTTAATACTGCTTTAAAAGTTTCTGAACCTGCACTAATTAAGTTCTCTATTTCATAAAATGGAGTTTTTTTAAATTCTTGAATTTCTTTATCTCTTAGATAAATTAAATATAGTGTTGGGGTTTGAACTCTACCTAGACTAAAAGTTTCTTTTACTCCTTTTTTCTGCAAGGATAGACTATATAATGGGCTTCCATTCATTCCAATTAGCCAGTCACTTATTTGTCTAGTCTGTGCTTCTTGATATGAGGGAATATCATCTTTTCCCTCTTTTAGATTTTTAAAGCCCTCTCTAATAGCTTCTTTTTCAAGGCTATTGATCCATAGTCTTTTAAAAGTTTTTTCGCTTGAGTACGCTTCAGCTTGTTTAATTATACTCCATGCAATATTACTTCCCTCACGGTCACTATCAGTTGCAATAATAATAGTATCAGCTTCTCTTAGTAATTTTGACACTATTTTAAATTGCTTTTTCTTATCATTTGGAACTTGAAAAATATAATTTTCAGGGAAAATAGGCAGGGCTTCTAAACTCCATTTTTCCCACTTTTCATCATAAATCTGTGGAGGTGCTAACTCTACTAAGTGACCAAAACCAAAAGTAATTATAGTTTCGCTAGGAAAAAGATTGTCTTTTACAACATAATACCCCTCTTTTCTTTCAGACTTACTAAGTGATTGAGCGTAAGCTTGGGCTTGACTTGGCTTTTCTGCTAAAATTACAGTTTTCATTTTCTCTCCTTAAAAATCTTCTTCATCAGGTAGTTCACTTCCTGTAAAATCAATCTTTTTTCCGTCACTCATTCCTTGATAATGTGCTTCCATTATTTGAACTGGTGGAGGATTCAAATTTGCACTTTCCCACTCTGCGGACATTTCATTAAAAGTTTTCTCTACTTCTTCAGGAACTAAAACTAATAGTTCGTAGCTCTCCCTTAACTTGGATATTTGTTCATCAAACCGTTGTGATAGACCACTTATAAAGCCGTCGATGTAGCTTGATTTAATACTTTCAGTAATATATCTTGTTCTTAATAGCTCGTTCTCAATGTAATATCTATTTATATACTTTTTGCTGTAGTAAAGAACAGCGTCATAGGCTAGTATATACATCTCTTTCGCAAGCTCTAAGTCACGACCAAAGCCATAAAATACTATTTGTTTTTTATATTGTCGTCCTATGTATTTGATTTGGATATAGTTTTTTACTCTAAAATTATCAGCAATAATGACAGCTAATTTACGTTCCCACCAATAAAGCTTTTTAAAGACGGTAACAGTTGCGTTATCTAGTTCATCTAGTTCGCTAACTTCTCCATAGGCTTCTACTTCGTTTTTATTGATTTCATATTGTATCATGAGTTTTTGAGCTAAAACAAAAGCAGATTGGCTTTCTTCATCATTTTTTTCATCTCTTGCAATCGCCAGTAATCCTTTAACTTTTTTTATGATTTTGTCATTCTTTTTCATTAATTACCTCTTACCTAATTTATCTAAAACTCACTTTTTATTTCTTCTAATCTTTCAATCAAAATTTCCAGTTCTTCTACTGTTTCTAAATCATAAGCTTTATTAACTAATTCACTTATCAATTCATTGTTCATTTATTTCTCCTTAATTAATTATACTATATATAATATTATAGCACTAAACCAACACTTAATCAAGTGTTTAAGTAATTAAACAAGTAATTATTTAAGTAAGTGAATAAGTAATTGTTTAATTAAAATATAAAGTTATTTTATAATTGTATTTAACTTATCACAGTAATTTATTCCATAAAAAAAGCCTAATTAATAGGCATTAAAAACATCATCAATACAAACTCCACTTATTCCTATTAGTGGTTCATTGTACTTTTCACTTATAGGCTCAATAAATTTCAACGCTTCATCAAGAGTAGTGAAAAGAAAGTCATAATCAATGAGTTTATTTTTATCTTCTTCTTTATCATAATAACTAAAAAATGGCTGATAATGGTAATAATTTTCTGCTTCAAGTTCGATTCCAGTCTTTGTAATATAAAGCAATGGAAAAGAGTATGTTTCAAATCTCGTAAAATTTGTGTTTCTTTTCAGCCACTCTAAACAGTCAATCTCACGTTCAAACAAAGGGCTATATTTCGCTTCTCCATAAGCTGTATAAAATTTATATGTATTTTCCATTTTATATTTTCCTTCGTCCTTTTTGCTCTCTATAGATATTATAACGCTGTCTGTATCTTCTAAATGTTCTACGATTAATTCCTGTTTGTTCTTCTACTTCTTTGTCAGTATGACCTTTTAAATACAAATCAAAAGCTAAATTTAAACGAGGGTCGTTCTCCTGAAATTTTCTCTTGCCACCTTGAAATTTTCCTTTGTCTTTAGCAATTTTTATGCCTTGTTGCTGACGCTCTTTAATTTTTTTTCGTTCCGCTTCAGCTTGATATTTATAAAGTTCAATAACTAAATTATTGATTAATCGTCTTAAATTTTCATCATCAATACCATTCATCGAGGGCAAATTTAGAACTTCTAATGTTGCTCCTTTTTGCTGTATCTCATTCATGATAGTTGTAAGGTCGTTATTATTTCTTCCTAAACGGTCTAATTCTGTCACAACAACAATATCGCCCTCTCGGATATACTCTAACATTGCTTTTAATTGTGGTCGTTCGGTAGATTGTCCGCTTATTTTATCTGAAAAGACCTTAGAAACGTAATCTAAGGCTTCTAATTGTCTATCAAGGTTTTGCTCCCTGCTACTTACACGTGCATATCCAATTTTACTCATAATCTTTTTAAATTATCTTTCTTTGAATATTTGTAAACCAAATATTACCACAGTTCCTACATGCTATTTTTGTTTCTTGATATTCGTTATGAGGGTACTCAACTACCATAGTTTTTTCACTTCCACATTGACCACATAATACCCCTGCATTAATCTTACGTAATCTATCTTCTTGTTTTAGTGCCAAAGTTTGTGCTTTAAGTGATGAATATTCCCTTTCATATTCTGTTACATCTAACTCAATAAAATCCACTTCAACCATTCGGCAGAAAAGTTTAAAGGTCAATTCTTTTATTAGAAATTGATTACGTAGAAAGGTTAAAATATATCCATAAGCTCTTGAATCCATTTGAAAGAGATACCACAAATCCTCTTTTGAGTTTGAGTTACTCCAATGTTCGTTTGGAGGAAAAAGTTCTCTTTGATTGCTTTCATTAGCTTGCTCGCAAAGTGTATTTATTAGAAACTGAAACTGGCTTTTAACTTGAAATTCCGCTTCATGAACTAATTCTTTTTTTTCTAGGTAATATTTAGCTTTCTCTGCTTTAAAATCATCTGCATTTTTAAATATATCTAAGCCTTGTCCTACTGCATAAGCATAATATTTATCTATCCCTTTAAAGAGCGGTCTACGTTTTACAGAATATAAAGGTATTTTAATTATTTTTTTCTCAATTTCCATTGGTTACTCCTTTTATTTGTTCATATCATTTACTTTTTAGGTATCATATTTATTTTTTTTCATTGTGTCTTATTCCTTATACCCAACTTTAATATAACCTTTTTTAATTAGTTCTTCTTGTTCTTCCTTAGTTTCGTGTCCGTAAGTATCAATAACTTTAACCAAAATTTGTTTATCTTCACTTAGAATTAATTTTATATATCCTTGTGCTAATTCTTCATCAAAATCTTTAAGTTTAAATGTTCTTATTTTCTTTCCAAAGCTCGTTTTACCTAAAACTAATCCATGATTAGGTATGTTTTGCAATAACTCAAATTTAACAATATCATTCATTACTAGTTGTCCTGTTGATTTATCTAAATAATAATTATCTTTTTTTTTCATTTCTTTTTCCTTTTTTATTTTAAGATTTTATAAGTGTCAAAACAAAATAACATCTATCCCTAGCAAAATTACTACAATAAATGAAACTATCAGACTTACTATATTGGACTTTTTCCGTAGAAATTCTCCTACCTCGTCAAAAAGCAAAGCATACATCATATTTGTTACAGAAAAGAATAAAACTATAATTCCAAAAATTTTAATTGGGTTGTGAAACATTTAAATAATCGCTCTCTCTCATTTTTTGTTGCTCAACTTAGTTGGCCGCTTATAAATACTATTATATCACAAATTACAATAAGGACAACTCCCTATACCCTGTTGTCCTAACGAAGCTATTCATTTGTTATTTCTTTTGGTTCAACAATTAAAAATCTTTTAAAGGGTACTTCAAAACACTTTTTGGACGAAATTTGTTTTTTCCAACGACCTATTTTTTCCTTATCGATAATTTTCCCACTATCTAACCTAAAAAAGCCAAATTCAATCCTTGAAAATACCAAATCTTTTATTGTATCTCCTAGTTCTGACATAGTCATGCTAATAGTAACAGATAATTCTTCTTGACTTTTGGGAAAAGGTAAAAGTTCGTTCGTCTTTAGCAAAAGACAAACTTTAGCTTCGTCCTCTTGTTTAGCCAAAAGGGAGTAATCAATTATTTTCACTTCAAAGCTTTGTTCTTTTTCTCTGTCAAAGTAAAAATAAGTTCCCATTTTACTTAATTTCAAATCAAAAAAATCTTCATGAAATTCTGTCTGACTTTTAAATACACCATAAGCCAAAATATACTTATCATTTTCTTCATTCAGTCTTTTCAATGGTTTATCTTTTATTTCTTCTTGTACATAGGGTAATTCTTCGGCACTTACGACTAGATTTACGTCCTCTCTGATTCTCCAGTAAGCATATTGTAGCCCTATTTCTTTTTCAGGAAATTCAAGCTCCAACTTTTCTCTTTGTCTGCAAGTTTCACAATTACAGTTTTCATCACTCATAACATTATATCTCCTTATGTAAAATCAATTTTTATAAATATATCTATATTATACCATATTTATGAACCAAAACAATTGTTTAAGTAATTAAATAAGTAATTATTTAATTACTTATTTAATTACTTATTTAATTACTTGTTTAAGTGAGCAAACAACTGATTAAAAACCTAATTATTAAATTAAAAAAAAGGAACTCACATAGTGTAAGTTCCTTTTTATTTAATTCGCTTTCAAATATTGCGCTTCTTCTTTTACTTTTTGGCTTCCATACATTCCCCTTATAGTATCCATATCATAATTTTTATAGCTTCTTTTTTTGTAGTCATTAGGTGCTTTATACCATGCGTATTTTTTAGGAGAGTATCTAAAGTTCATATCTTTTATTTCTTGTTTATATGGTTTTGTATTTCCTGTCAACCAAATAAAACTACCTACAATTTCTATTGATACATCTTTCATTTTTAAAGAAAATAACTTGTTTAATATATCTTTAAAATGTTCAGGAGTTTCTTTAGTATCTTTTGTGTAGCTCTCCCCCTCTTTATTTTTGTGATACATTTTTAATTTTTCAAATAAATTATCATATTCATTATTTAATATTTTCATTTCTTCATCACTACCGCCACAGTCAGGGTGTAATTTCAAAGCTAATTTTTTATATATTTTCTTTAATTCTTCAAGTGTTTCAGCATTTTTTATGTATTTCATGTTTTAGCTCCTAATTTAAAATTTATTTTTTATTCTTCAAGTTCACTTTTAATTTTTTGAAATTCTTCTTGCATTTTTTTTATAACCTTTGTTGAAGTGATTAATTCGTCTTTTGTATTTACCATTGAGCTAAAATGGTTCATGTAATGCCAAACTTCATCACATAATTTATTCAGTTCAGAACTTGCATATCCTGCTTTTTCGTACTGTTTCAGTGATTCATTAATTTCAATGTAAAATTTATTTATTTTCTTGTATATTTCGTTTTTGTTCATTTTTTCTCCTTTAAGTTATCATTTTTTGGAAGTGTTAAGTGAGGGAAGCTGTTTTTCTTTCTGCTTAATTTTGTTGTTTTCCTAATTACAATATTCTTACCGCCTTTCTTTGGTTTCATTTTTCGTCAGTATGTTTCGTTCGGTTGCTGTGGCATTTAAGGAACATGATATAAGGCTAATGCAAGGGCGAACATAGTGAGTACATTTACCCTTGCATTAGCCTTATATTGTGTTACTATGCCGTTTACAGCTACCAACAAACATACAAAAATTAAAACAAAGATTTAGACGGATTGTAATTAGACTAGAAAACAACAAAATTAAGCAACAAAAAAATCAACTAAATTTTTAGTTGATTTTATCCTTTTTTATTTACTTTTTCTTTTATCTTTAATTCTATAAACAAGAGAAAGAATTAGAGAAGCTAGAATAGCAAGTCCTCCACCGTACAAAAGAATATCTTGCTTTTTATCTCCTGTACTTGGTAAGTTTTTAGTAATATTATTGATAGTTGGTGTGATAGGTGGAATTATAGATTTCTTTTCAGTCTTTTCTACTTTACCATACCATTTATCATCATCAGAAACATGTTTTTTAGAGTATAAACCTATTCCGTCAATAGTTACCTTATCTCCATGAAGTTCGCCCTCTGGTAGTGCGTCAAGCGTTCCTGAACCGATAACTGATTCTTTTGGTTGTAACACTAAAAGTTTTCCGTCAAGTTCAAACTCTCCGTCTTTATTGACGGTTAATTTTTTATCATTATATGTAAAGGTCATGCCTTTAATATTAACTGAACCATTTGTGGTCTTATCGACAATTTTAATATGATTGAGTGGCTCATTACCATTATTAGTGCCACGGAAGAATATTTTAGTTTCAGCTTTTGGCTTAACTTCAAAGTAGGTATCTTCTGTGTCGTGGTCATTAACCCCAATGTTATTGTCTTTGTCCGTATGATTACCATTCCCTGCGTCAGGAACTTTTGCATTGGCTTTTTCTACGTCAATTGACGGAGTAACTTTTTCAACCGTTAATGTTTGGTCTTTGTCTTTAAGGTCGTCATGTGTCGCTTCTGGCTTACCTGTGTCAGGGTCTGCGTCCTTATCTACAATATCCTCGGTAAAGACATAAGTTACTGTTGAACCGTCAGGAATATCAAAATCTTTTGTTGTATCTGCGGTAGTATCAAAACGATGTTGTTGTGATTTGACGGTTTCATCATCAGCAGTAAATTTTAAAGTTTGTACGACTTTATCACTCGTTACTTTTCCGTCTTTATCCGTTACAAGTCGGTGTAGTTTAGATGTGATACGGTCGCCTTTTTCAATGTTTGTAAAATCAGCAATATCATACATTGCAGTTTTTTCAGACACTTCGTTTACTTGAATAATTTTGTCGCCGTCTTTAGAGTGGGCTTGGGTTTGAATTGTAGGTTTAAGCTTTTCAGTTGGCTTATCTGTGATTGTACCTAAATCTAATTTAAGTAAGATATTATTATCAGTCACTTTGTCAGCATTTATTGAAGAACTAGAAATTACTTGACCTGTCACAGTATCTTGAATCACAATTTTATAGGCTTTTGGAGTTCCTTTATCGTCAACATCAACTGAAGTTTTAACTGTAAATGGATTGATCGCTTGTGTTCCGTCAGGAACAGTCGTTTCTTCAATCTCATAATCGCCCCACGCTAAACCGTCAGGACTAGCATTGCCTGCGTCAGTATTTGCTTTACCGTCAAAAATTGTATAACCATTTTTGGTAAAGCCGTTTGCGTCTGTCGTTGATTTTGAAAATACTGTAACTGGTTTCCCTTTAGTACCCTCTAAAGGTTTAGCCGTGAAGCCTGCACCGTCAAGACCTGTTAGAGAACCATTAACATCTTGTGCTTTCCACCATTGAAGCTGTAAAGCAAGGGCTTTGTTTTGTGCTTCTTTATTATTTCCAAAATCATTTGTGCTTACATCTACAGCTTCTTTCCCTGTAAAATCAACTGGAATATGTTTTGTAGAAAGAGAGTAGCCCTTAGAGGTGCGTAATTCTTTCCAATAGAATTGGTCATTGCTAGATAAATCTAAGTTTTGAACCCCTACTTTATTATCTTTATCGAGTTTCAATTCAACATTGGTATCATTATCCTTAGTACCGTAGGTAATGGCAATAGGTAATGATTTTATGCCGTCAGTCCATTTAACAGCAGTATCATCTTTGGTATAAAATAGTCCATAAACAATACCGTCCCAATCGCCCTTACCTTGAGTATCAGTATTATTAGTGTCTGCGTCATACTTAACAAGGCTAGTAGAGCCTGTAGGTTTTTCTTTTGATTCTCCGTCAACGTGATAATTACTTGTTGCACTATTGAATGAAGAATTTTCATCAAACGTGAAAGCATGTTTTGTTTCATCTAAAGCAAACCCTGCAGGGGCTTTTGTTTCTACAAAATAATATTCTTTATCATTAGGAAGATTTTTTACTCCAAAAGTAGCGTCAGTTCCAACTTTTAATACAGCATTAGTATTATTAGCTTTTGTACCATTCGTTACTGATATTGGATAGCCTGATTGTCCGTCAGACCATTTAACAGCCGTTCCGTTTTTATAGAAAATACTATATTCTGCTCCTGCCATTAATGAAGCGTCAAACTTAGTGTTTTCTGATTTTTTGGTAACTTTAAGTTCCCCTAACCCAATAATATTAATATTAAATTGTGTTTTTGCTTGTGAGGGGTCTTGTGTTGCAAGGACTGTCTGACTTTTATCTCCTGTTGAATCTCCGTCAGTTGAAAAGATAAACCACGGAATATAGTTATCAGGAATATTGTTATCCAAATTCTTCATTTGAACAGCATTATTAATTGTTCCATGCTTAGTTTTAATACCTGCTTTTAATTTTAAGTCATTTCCATTTGTTGAAATTGTCAAACCGTCAACATTATTCTTGGTATAAGGGAAATTAGGAAGCACAGAATTGCTGTCAGTAACTGTTTTTTCTACCCCTTGAATTAATTCAATGGTTGAGTTATTAAAGCTTGGTAACTTACGCATGTTTTTAGCTTGCGAAATGAGTTTGTTTGCACCGTCCTTAATTTTATTAGCGTCTTGAAGCAATGTATTGCTTTTAACAACAACATCTTTCGCTTGATTTACTGATATACCTGCTTCATCTAACAAAAGATAAATAGCGTGTTGAGCTTCTGCGTAACCCTCTAAACCACCTTCTTTTCGCCCTAAATAGGCAACATTATTAATAATTGCCTTTTGGTCTCCGTTTAATTTTGCAAACAATTTGTTAGATTCATCTGCTTGTGCCGTGGTGCTATTGTTTGGTAAAGGAATCCCTAAACCTAAGCACCATGAAGGAGTTACTCCGTCACCTAATAATAGTTGTGGCTTTGGATGTTCTTTTCCTGTTTGGTCAACTTCATAATAAAGGGGTTTATTATTTTCCCAATTCACAGTTGTATCTAAAGGTGGAGTAGGAAAGGCAGATTTAACAGTTGGATTTGAAGCATTGGCTGTTTGAGCATGTACTGCAAACACTCCAGTACCTGCAATAGATAATAAAACTCCCCCAACTAAAATGAATTTTTTACCTGTTTTCCAATCAAAAGCAGCTTGATATTCTACTTTCTTGTTTTTACTTTTCATTGTTTTTTCCTTTTTATTTTTCGTTTTATTTAAAACTATTCTTGTACTGGTCGAACTCCCCAACTAATATTGTCAGATTCCCAATTTGAAGCTCCCTCTTGGCGATACATTGAAAGAGCATATTGTTGAGCTTCTCCTGCTGTGTCAAAAGTTTTACTATACTTTATAACTCCGTCAACTGATACCCAACCTAAGTATTTAGTAGTAGGAAGTGGCTTATTTCCATAAGTTTTCCATGCAACTTTACCATAAGTCCAACCTCTACTTAATAAACTGTTTTGTTCAAAAGTATTTGTTGTGTAATTGTGTGAACCTGATGAAGCATTTGGATTGTAGGCAACGTACAAATTTTGATTGCCTGCTGAATAAAAAACAGGCTTTCCTTTATCGTCCCAACGCCAACCTTTAGACACTAAACTTTGAGCTTCATACCTACTCATTGTGTAGTAATGGTCGCCTCCTACTGAATTTGGATTATAGACACGATAGACAGGAGAACCACTTGTTCCTGAATACCAACCTATCCCCTCATCATTCCAACCATGAGTTGAAAGTTGAACTTTTTCGCTTTGGTTTTTAGTATAAAAGTGTTCGCCTGTGTTGTGGTTGTAAAGACGATATACTGGAACGGTAGTATCTGCACTAACCGTTGTTGTGTGAACATTAGAAATTATCCCAAAACCTAACGTAGTAGCTGTTGCCAAAATCAAGTTTTTAATTTTCATAGTTTTACTCATTCTAGTTAAAATTAACCTTGTACTGGTCGAACTCCCCAGCTAATATCGTCAGCGTCCCAATTTGAAGCTCCCTCTTGGCGATACATTGAAAGAGCGTATTGTTGGGCTTCTCCTGCTGTACTAAAAGTTTGACTGTATTTTATAACACCGTCAACTGATACCCAACCCAAATATTTAGTGGTAGTTGGTGGTGGAGTTACGTTGGAATTTCCATTGTTATTGTTGCTGTTACCGTTATTGCTGTTAGAGCTTCCGTTTCCATTGTTAGAATTGTTTTGATTAGAATTGTTTTGATTGGAATTTGCACCTGAATTAGTAGAACTAGCTCCTCCTCCGTTATACGCAGGAGTATTATTTGAAGTTGTAGCTCCATTAAAATTACTTGCTGTATTTCCTTGACTTGCTGTTACATTTTGTTGTTCGCTATTAGCAGTCGTTGGCTCATTTTCCTGTTTACTTTGAGAATTATTATTACTACTTACCTGTTGTTCTTTAGAACTTGCTTTAGAAGCTTCTTGGGCTTGTCTATTACTTTCATCAAACATTTTTTGAAGCTCTGCTTTCACATCTGAATCATTTTTATCTGTCAAAGCATTAATAGCATTTTGAGCTTCTTTTTGTTTATCAGCATTAGTTGCATGTTCTTGATAATCTTTTACTGAACTTCTTGCTTTATTAATCAAAGCTAAACGTTGATTCAAAGCTTTTAATGTGTTTTCATAAGCACTTTTTTTACTCTTATCTTTGAGTTTTGATACAGCTTCCGTTGCAGTTTTAATTGAACTTTCAGTTGGATTCTTAATAGCAATTGCCATTACATTATCAATGCTCTTTATTTGTTCCTGCAACTCTTGTTTTTCTTTAGCTAATTTTTCTTTTTTTAGCTTTTCATCATGAGCTTTAGTTTCAGCTTGAACTTGCATTAATTTCTGTTTATGAATGTTGTTAGCATGGTTTGCATATAATGCTGAACCACCACCAACTCCTAGAGCAATAACAACCCCTGTTGCTAACAATTGTTTCTTTGTAAGTTTTTTCATAATTTCTCCTAATATCCAATTCAAATGTATCTTATTCTAATTCATAAAACGGTCGTCAGTCTGACGAAAATAAAAATTTTGCTATAATATAAAAAGGGAAAAAAGAATAGTATAGTCCGAATATACTATTCTTGAAGACCTAGGATTACTCTAGCCTTTTGCTAGGTCTTCCCCTTTTTTTGCTAACGGTACGAGGTGTTCATAACCCTCTTTTGTGATTAACAGCGTTGCTCCTTTTAGGGCGACGCTATTTTTTAATAAAATTGGAGAATCATTTTTCCATAGACTATAGATATATTTCTCATTTTTTCCTAGTGCTATACTCGCTTCTTGGGCTGTCATGATTTCGTCCAAAATGTTTTTTGCCATTTACTCCCTCCTTTCTAACATTTATCTACTTTAATTATACTACATATAATATTTTTTTCAAGTGTAAATGTTAAATTTCTATGTCTAAATTACGTTTTTTATTTTTATTTAGTATTGAGTACAATTCATTTCTTTCTTTGTTAAGTGAATTTATTCTTTCTTTTAATTCCGCTTCACTACTTATGTTGTACTTCTCTTTGAGGATATAAATATTTTTCTTAGCTAAATCATATTGTAAAAATTCTTTATAATGTTGCTTCTTAAATTCTGTTTTATTTTCAGCACTTTTGTAATCTAAAATAAAAGAATGGCTGTCACGATAGATAGCAAAACATTCTTTTTTTTGTTCTAAATCAACTATTGAATTATCCAATTTTTGAATGTCTTTAGTAAAGTAAGATTGATAAAAATTTAATCTTTCATCATCAGTTTTTGATAAGAAATTTTTATCATTATAAATCTTACTACTTAGTTCACTAAGATATTCTATATTTTTCTTTGTTGCCCACTTTCTCAAACCAATATTATTAATGAACTTTTCATTATCTTTATCAAACCATTCTTTTTCTAAGAAATTCTTTTTTAAAGGGATAAAATCTTTATTATCTATTCTATATTTTATAGAATTTTCAAGATAGTTTATACCTAGAGTTTTAGTCCTAAATGTTCTGTTATTTATGGTTAAAGAAAAATACTTACCTTTTTTTATCGCGATTCCCTGTTCTTCAATTTTTCTACAAAATTCTTCAAAGTTGTTTGATTTTTCTATTGTGTCGTCTATTATATTTTCTAATTTCGCTTTTACGGAATTACCTTTACTCCTTGAAATATATTCGTTTAAAGTATAGCCTTTTTCATTGGTTACTTCTGGAATTTTCAGTCCATGTTTAACGGATATTAAATCATTTTCTTGTCTTAAATCATCAATCGTATGTTTTCGTTTACTATCAAACATTTTCATAGTTTGTTGATTCACGCTATTAAAAATAATATGATTATGAAAATGGTCTGTTTCTTCATGTGTAACAACCATGAATTGATGACCTTTTCCCAAATATTTTTCAGCTAATTCAACTCCTAATTGATGTGCCTGTTCAGCATTTAAATTATCCTCCTTTGAGAACGACTGAATAATCATTCTTGATTTAGTTTCAATTGACCGATTACTCGCTCTATTATATTCATTTGTTACATAATCAAAATCTGATTTTATACTATTCTCAAAACAATCATTTGTTGTGATATATCTATGTTCAATTTTATAGTCCTGCGTGACATATTTTACAGCTCTTGTTAAATTTCTTATGGTCTGTATTTTAACAACTGACATATTAAATTTCCTTTCAGAATATATTGTATTTCTCTAAAATATCTTTCATTTTAAACCAATCATTTTCAGAAAAATTATAATTAATATCTATAGTCTTTATTCTTATATTTTCAGAAAATAATTCAAATTCATCATAAAAACCAATCAATTCACTTTCTTCTATTTTTTCAACGTTTCCTGCTAAAACACTATCAATAAAATAAGTTGCTAAATCATCATCAATTTCTTTTGAATCTTTAATTAATTCTATTATAAAAATAAAATCTTCTCTCAATTCTTTATATAACTCTTTTAATAGTTTTGCTTTTGGAACTGGTAAATTTGCCTGTTCGTAATCATGAATTATTTTCTTTAAGGTACGATTAACAGAGGAGCTATTATTTACATTAAATTTCAATTTAGATAATCTACTAAACTCTTTTGATTCTAATTCATAAATTTTTTCTAAATTCATATTTATATCTTTTAGTTCATTTTCTGTATAATAATTTTTTGAATTAATTGAACGAACGATTTGATTAATATTTCTCCCAATATAATTTATTTCCCTTGCAATTATTTTATAAGATTTCGTATCCAGTTCTAAAGAAATTTTATTGTAAACACAATCCATAACAAAAGCAGAAATAGTTCTAAAATTTGTTTTTTCATATTGTTCTATTATATAATCTTTGTCTTTTTGAGATATACTAAGCTGTAAATATTTTTGTTTTCTCATAACTTCCTTTTTCTAATATTAAAGTATTTTTCGAGTGAAACGACAATTATCAAAACCTTTTGATATACTGGGTCTTAGGTACTCCTAAACAAAAATGTGCTAAATGCACTTTTTGGGGTTTGTCATGACAAACCCGTTGCTTGCCAGTCTTATTATTTTGTTTTTATATCTTGATTTATTTTAACATTTTTGATATAATTATACTAATAATTAGATACTAAAGACTGTTATTTAAAGGAGAAAATGCCTGTGGTTAATGTTGACGAAGACGCTAGATATGGTCTTGAGGTTACTGTAAAATCATCTAAAATTACTAAAGATTTTCTATTTGATTCATTAAAAAAAATAAAAAATACTATAAAAGATAGTAGGACTAATAAAAAGAATAAAAATATTTATATATCTTCTAAAGACAAAAAAGGTAAACTAAAATTAAATGAATTAAACGAAAAATATAAAAATTCTTTATCTGCTTTACCTGACAATATTAATAAAGAACAATTAAAAGATTATGCTAAAGAGTTTAAAAAAATGGGAGTGGATTTTTCATTTAAAAAAGTTTCTAAAGATAGCTATTCATTTTTCTTTTCTAGTGCTAATGCTGAATTAATTGAAAAAGGTATTAAGAATGTTTTAGAGAAAAAAACTAATCAAAAAGACAATTTCTTTTCAATGGATAACATAAAAAATCTTAATAAGAAAATACTTGAAAAATATAAGGGAATCAGCAAAGATAAACACAAGTCACAATCAATGGAAAGATAAAATATCTATGAATAAAGAAGAATATAAAAAAGAATTACTTGATTTAATTAGTGATGAAGAATTAACTGTTACTGATAATATTGAACAATCTATTTATATTATTGATGACATTAAAATTGATGGTTGGGAAGGATATTATGAACCTAATTCTCCTAGAGGATTAGACCATAAATCTTTAATTTCATTGATAGATAATACTTCATGGGAAGAAGTTTTAAACTTTGGAACTGTTGTTGTTCCTGAAACCAAATCATATATTAGTGATACAAATAATATTGAACTAAGTAATTTAGGGTATTCAAGACTATCATTAAACAATAATCATATAGTTGGTTTTAGAGAAGAAAATTTCTCTAACAAAGAACAAAATTTCTTTTCTTTAGAGAACGTTAAACAATTAGATAATGAGTTATCAATTAAAGGAAAAGAACAGAATATAAGCCGTTCCAATGACAAAGAAAGATAGAGGTATTTTATGAATTTCATAAGTACAGTAGCTTTAATAGTTTTAAATATCATAACTTTCATTTTAAGGATATTCTTTTTCTTATTAAGGATAGTTTTATTTATTGTTTTGTTCTGTATCACTTTAGGACACGTTGGCTCAAAATCTATGAAATTCTAAAAAAAGTAACGATCTTTAATCGTTACTTTTCTTTCATTTTCTCTTGAATTTTTATTGATTCTATATATCCAGTTATTGCTTTTTTTAAATAAAGAGGTACATTGTGTTTAGATTTAGAATACAGCTCTTGCTTTCTTGATACGTAAGAAAGATGTTTTTTTAATCCATTAATACCTTTAAGCTTTTCTAATTCTTCATAGTATGGATAAACCATTCTTTGCATATCTGCCATGACTTCTACTTTCTGCATATCTAAAAGAGAAATTAAGGCATTTTCAATAAGTAAAGTTGTATATTTGCTCGTTACCGCTTCTGCAAATAATTTTTTCTGTTCTTCTTCTTTTTCTTTTTTCCCTTTTAGGTATTCATCATCTTGTTCTTCTTCTTTATAATTTTCATTTTTTGCAACTTTTTTCTTAGTTATATAAAATTGAATGCTTTCAATATATTTACCTACTTTTACTTTTTCGTATGATACATTAAAATGAGTAAATTCATTAATTTCTGACATAGCTTGCTTTAAGACATTGTTTTCAAAGTTTACAAATCTTTCATAAATTTCTGTTGTATCAGTAAGTTCTCTTAATTCTTTCATGGAAACTCTAGGATTTTTCAATTCTAATAGTTGGTCTTTTCTTCTTTTTCTTTCTTTATAATACTCATATTGGTTGTAATACATGTTCAACCATTTATATAATATAATACTATATTTACTCTCTAACTCTATTAAATCCGAAATAGCATACTTAGTAAAATTACCTGCCATTTCAATTAGATAGGGCATAATTAAGCGGTTAAATTCTACAGTCACTAAGTCATTATAATTATTCCATTTTATATACGGAATCGGAACAATACTTTCAAACTCAAAATTATTTTTTTCATTTGGTTTTATTCTAAAATAAGCTTGTTTTTGCATAGTTTCTAATGCTTGCTTAAATCGACTATGCTTATTACTATCTTCCACAGAGAAAAAAGTAAATAATTCTTTCTTAGAAAGATAAACTGTATTGTCTTTAGGTGGGTTTTTTGTATCAATGCAAGATACAGCCAATTCAAACATTTTTAGCGGTATTTTATCCATTTTTGCTACACTAGAAATCAAATCATTGTGTTCAATGACTTTTCTTTTAAACAACTCGTCCATGTGGAATATTTCCTTATTTTGTGTTAAACTTGACATATAAAATAATGCACCTTTCGTGTATTGATTCTTAAAGTATAAAGAAGACTATTTAGCGATATTTTCTTTATACTTTTATTATAACACTATACAACTAGATAAGCAAATCAAAACTAGCTATGTAAAGCCATAAACATAGTTTTTCCTAGTCATATACATAGTTTTTCCTAGTCATATACATAGTTTTTCCTAGTCATATAAACCTGTAACTCCTTGATATACTTGAATTAATTTCTACGCAAAAGCTTAATCTTTAAAATATATATAATAAAATGATTAATAGGACTTCGTCCTCTTTTTTTTTTTTACTATTTATTTTAAGTTTTTTTAAAGAAAGCATTGCAATAAAATATTCTATATAGTATAATTAAGATAACATTACGAAAGAAGAAAATATACTGAATGATTGACGGAATTATAGAAGCAATACAAAAAATGCTAACCACTCAATTTTTGAATGGTGCAAAGTTTGCTTTAACTCAAACCAATAGTGTTTTTGGGCTAGGAGTTAAAGCAGTTAGAGAACAAGTCGCAGAGGGAGTTTCGACTTTCTCACCACAACTATTAGATTCGCTACGAACGATTTCAAATACAGCAATACTTCCAGTAGCAGGCTTAGTTATTACTTACATATTTTGTTACGAAATATATCAATTTGCAGTTGAGCATAACAAGGGAGTTGAATTTGATATTTCTAAACTTCTTTGGGTTATTATTAGAACTTCTATTATGATTGAATTAGTTACTAATAGTTTTAACTTAGTCTTAGCATTTTTTGATTTAGGTACTTGGATTGCTAATAAAGTTCCTAATTCTGTTTTGGATATGCCAGAGGGCTTAGTCGATAATATTATTAGTTCAGTGAAAGATACTGACTTTGGGCAAGCTATGATGTTGATGTTATTATGTTTCATTGCTTTAATTATAGCTTTAGTTATGGTGGGTGCTATTTTCCTAGTAGCTTGGACAAGACTTATCACGATTTTCTTATATATTACTGTTGCTCCTTTACCTGTTGCAACACTCTTAAATAAAGATTGGATTGGAACAATTGGACAAAGTTATTTTAAAAATATCATTGCTTTAATGCTTCAAGGATTCTTTATGTTGGTATGTTTGGTAATTTATTCAGGAATACTTGTTAAAGCTAGTGAAATAATTTCTAATTCAGGAAATGGACTTTACGCTTTAGTTCTTGTATTAGTAACAATGGTAACTTTGGTATTTAGTTTGCTAAAAACTCATTCTTTAGCAAAATCAGTTGTGGGGGCTATGTAATATGATTAGAGAAAAAATGCGTAACAGCAAACTCTTTAAATTTTTATTCTTTTATTTAATTTATAGTTTAATAACTTTGGCTTTCATTCTTTTTACAATAAATAAGTTAGCTCAAAATATTGACCTTTTAAAAAATTATAATTCTAATTTTCCAGTTCCTCATGAATTACAAGTATGTGCAAACTTTGGGATTGTATCAGTTTTCTTACTTGTTATTTGGTTAATTATTCTTATTGGACTAATGCTTAAAGCAATGTTTCCTACTAAGAAAGCTTTGAAATCATCATTTTGTATTGATGAATTGCAAGATTTAGGAAAAATGCTAACTGACATAAAAAAAGGAGTGAACAATGAACAATAATAACAACTTCGTAACTGACATACCACAAGACCTAAAAAAGATTAAAGCAAGATTATTTTTTGGACTTACGAAAAGGCAAGCAATAGGTGTAGTAGTTATTGTATTAATTGGAATACCTCTCTTTCTCTTTTTAAAGACTTTCAGTATAGATATTGCAATGTGGGCTTTAATGTTTGTGGCTATTCCTATTTTTGGAATTTCAACCTTTCAGAAAAACGGTATGTACGCTGAAAAATGGTTAAAACTTTACATTGAATATAAATATCTAAGTGCTTTGAAACGTAAATATAAAATTACTAAGAAAAATAAAAAATTTGCAATTGAAAGAGGGATAATTCGTGTTAGAAAATAAAAAGCTATTCAAGGTTTTAGAAGAATTAATAGATAATAAAAGGAATAAAAGAAAGCTTGATGATTCTACACAAAGTCTATTCGATTATGTGAAAATGAATGGTAACGGAGTTTGTCAAGTTACTAAAACAAAGTATAATAAAATGGTTGAGTTTTCAGATATTTCATATCAACTTTCAAGAGATGATATGAAAAAAAGTTTATTCTCACAATATTGTGCTTTCTTAAACTCATTTGATTCTAGTTGCAAACTCCAATTAGAATTTATGAACTTTAGATTAAATGACGAAAAGCAAGAAATATTTTTAGATGAAATTGAAACTGTTCAAGATGATAAAGATTTTCAAAAAATGAAAAATGAATATTTTTCTTTTATTGAAGAACAAAAATTAAAAGGAAACAATGGAATCTTAAGAAAAAAATATCTTCTTTTCACAATTGAAGATAATAATTATTCGAGTGCTGTAAGACGGTTAGAAAATATTGAAAAGCAAGTTCAGTCAGGATTTAGGTCATTAGGAGTTAAAACTACTTCTTATTCAGGACTTGAAAGACTTTCTGTTCTAAATATGTTTATTAATAATCAATCTAAAAATTATAAAGACTTAGAAGATTATTCAAAAGAGCAGTTAGTCAATGTTTCTACTAAAGATATGATTGCTCCTGCTAACATTGATTTTGAATCAGATAACACAATATTTAAAGTTGATAAAAAGTTTGGTTCTACGCTTCACTTTTTAATCGAAGCTACAGAACTTTCAGACCGAGTTTTAGCAGATTTCCTAGATTTAGATATTGAGCAGGCAATTTCACTTCATATTCGTTCTTTAAGCCATAAAAAGGCAGTTAAAATGGTAAAGTCTAAATCATCTGACCTTACTTCTATCAAGATAGAAGAACAAAAGAAAGCCCTAAGAACTGGGTATGACATGGATATTCTATCTACTGACTTAAATATGAATGTTGACGGTAGCAAAAAATTGCTAAACGATCTACAGCAAGAAAATGAAAAATATTTCTTCTTGACTTTCACTCTAACTCCTATCGCTCCAACAAAAAGTGAATTAAAAAATAGTATTGAACAGCTTTCTACAGTTGCTCAAAAACATAACTGTTCTTTAGAAACATTGCCCTTACAGCAAGAAAAAGCGTTACAAAGTGCTTTGCCAATGGGAGTTAATATCAATGAAAAAGAATTAGAAAGAGGACTAACGACTACCTCTACAGCTATTTTTGTTCCATTTACTACGCAAGAATTATATCAAGAAGACAAAGACCCTGTTTATTATGGCTTAAATAGCCTATCAAATAATATGATTCAAGTCAGCCGA
>Ga0308156_1001098_pt1 | contig 36354 bp, 41 predicted proteins | sample PhyAR2_FD_201041 | JGI IMG/M metagenome (GOLD analysis project Ga0308156, IMG submission 201041) | Phyllosphere microbial communities from UC Gill Tract Community Farm, Albany, California, United States - DLSL A.R2 | ecosystem: Host-associated > Plants > Phyllosphere > Unclassified | place: USA... | reverse complement strand
GTTCTACCGGGAGCATTATTTTCAGGACGCGCAGCTCGATGCGCATTTCTCAGAGCTGCTTTATTCCATCTCCACTCTTTTCTTCCGCGACCCGGAACTTACCCCCGCACATTTCAGCCTGCTTTCTCCTTCTGATGTCGTCATCAGCGATGACGAGCCGGATGATGACGCGCTGATGACCGCCGCTGAGGGGATCACAGGAGGTATCCGATATGGCCCAGCAGATTAGCGATCTGGTTATTAAGCTGGATGTTGACCGCGCAACCTTCAGTGAGCAGGTCGCCCGAATCAAAGGGCAACTGACAGGAATGGCGGATGAGTCTGATAAAGTTCAGGCGCGAATGCAGCGTGCTGCGGACCGTCAGAGCGCTGCACTAAAGAGTGTGGGCGACGCTGGCGCGGCGGCCGCCGCAGACATGAAAGCCCGTCAGTCAGCCGCAACGGAAGGGCTGACAAAAGACTGGCAGAACGTTTCCAGGTCCGTTGATGAAACTCATCGCCGCGTGACCGAACTTAACCAACGCATGCGTGAGAATGACGGGCAGGCTGCAGCGCTTGCCCGCCGACAGGATGAACTGGCGGCATCATTTTTCCGCCAGATTGACGGCGTTCGCCAGCTCAATGGTGAAACACAGTCGCTTGCGAACGTGCAGGCGCGCTTTCGCGCAGCCAGGGCACAGGGAAACATAACCCAGCAGGATTATCTCGCCCTTATTTCCCGCACCACGGCCCGGCAAAAAGAACTGCAGATCGTGGAGGAAAAATCGGCCGCAGCGCGCACGCGATTCCTCAGCCAGCTGAAGCAACAGGTTGCCGAGCAAAAGCTCTCCGGTACCGAGCTGCTGCGCTTGAAGGCGGCGCAGGTCGGTGCCAGCGATGCGGCTGAGGTCTATATCCGCAAGCTTGAAGCTGCCAAAGTGGCCACGCACGGTCTGGGGCTGCAAAGTGCTGCTGCCCGGCAGGAGCTGGGGGTACTTATCGGCGAGGTCATGCGCGGTAACTTCGGTGCGCTGCGCGGCTCCGGGATCACGCTGGCGAACCGGGCAGGATGGATAGACCAGCTGCTGTCGCTGCGCGGCCTGGGGATCGCCGGCCTGGTTGGTGGGATTGCCGCGGCGGTATTTGGGCTGGGTAAGGCCTGGTATGACGGCAGCAAAGAGTCTGAGGAATTTAACAGGCAGCTGATCCTGACCGGGAACTACGCGGGGAAAACGTCAGGGCAGCTTCAGGCGCTGGCGCGCTCGCTGGCCGGTAATGGCATCACGCAGCATGCCGCTGCAGGCGTGCTGGCGCAGGTCGTTGGAAGCGGCGCGTTCAGCGGGAATGACGTCAGCATGGTCAGCAATGTTGCCGCCAGGCTGCAGCAGGCCACTGGGCAGGCCGTTGACGAAACCATAAATCAGTTTAAACGCCTGAAGGATGATCCGGTTAACGCGGTCGCTACGCTCAACGATTCCCTTCACTTTCTGACGGCCACCCAGTATGAACAGATAGCTTCTGCTCAGGCGCTGGGGGATTCGCAGAAAGCTGCCGGGCTGGCCATGCGGGCATATTCCGACGCGGTCATTCAGCGCGCCGGGGCGGTCGAGGATAATCTTGGCTCCCTCGAAAAAGCCTGGAACTGGGTGAAGAATGCCGCCTCCGGCGCATGGGATGCGATGCTTGGCATAGGGCGTAATACTGACTCCGCAATGAAGCGCCAGGACTCTTTTGCTGAATGGCAGGCAGCAGAGAAAGAGTACCGCGCGCTGTCCAGCAATCTTAAGGTCGACCCGAATTATGCCGGTAACAACGTTCTGCAGAAAGCGGATGCGGAAAGGCTGAGAAACGCGCGCCAGCAGGTGGAGCTGAAAAAGCAGGCTTACGATCTTGCCGATCAGCAATACGCCCAGGAAGGGCTGGCAGCCGCGCGGGAAAAAATGCGAACGGACCAGCAGGCTCAGGCAATCCGCAGCCAGCAGCAGTTTAACCAGCTGGTGGAGTCCGGCGCGACGGCGGCAGAAAAGCGGGCTTCAGCAGAGAAAAAGCTCAGCCAGCTTATTGAGAAAAACCGCCAGGACGCGAAAGACGGTGTCGCCACGCTGTGGACTGAAAAGGACATTGCCGCGGCCCGCGCCGGGATTGAAAAGCAGTTTAAGGATGTCAAAACGCCGAAAGGCAAAAGCTATTCAACTCCCGCCGGAGACAAGGCCGAGGAAAAGGCGCAGGCCGAACTTCTCACTCTTCAGGCCCAGCTTAAAACGCTCGAGCAGCATACCAGCGTGAACGACGTCATAAGCAAACAGCGTCAGGATCTCTGGCAGACTGAAAATCAGTTCACCGTTCTGCAGGAGGCCGCGGGGCGTCGTCAGCTTACGGCGCAGGAAAAATCCCTGCTGGCGCACAAGGAAGAAACGCTCGAGTACAAGCGGCAGCTGGCCGATCTTGGCGATAAGGTTGCCAGCCAGCAAAAGCTCAACCAGCTGGCCGATCAGGCCGTGAAGTTTGAGCAGCAGCAAAAAGCCGCCAGGGCGGGCCTGCAGGCTCAGTCTGAGGGGGTATCCACCCGGGAAGCCGGGCGACAAACTACGCTGCAGCGTCTCAGCGAAAGCTATTCGTACACCCCTCAGGCGCAGCAAAAGGTTCTGGAAGAGCAAAGGGCGACGTTCGAGGCTGAAGATGCCCTGCGCGCAAACTGGCTGGCCGGTGCTAAACAGGGCTGGGCTGAATATCAGGATTCAGCGGCAAACGTTTTCAGCTCTGTTCAGCAGATTTCGCAGGCCACATTCACCGGGCTGGCGGGCCAGCTCACCAGCCTTGTGACAACCGGCAAAGCCAGCTTCAGGGACTTCACCACCTCGATCCTCAAAATGATAGTAAACGTTATTAACCAGCTACTGGTGGCTTACGCAATCCAGAGTGCAATGGGCTGGATAAGTAGCGGAACTAATACGGCCTCTGCAGGCCAGTCATTCGCGGTACCGTCTTTCCGCCCTACGGGCTTTGACGCAGGCGGCTTTACCGGGCATGGCGGCAAGTTCGAGCCAGCCGGTATCGTTCACCGCGGGGAGTTCGTCTTCACCAAAGAGTCAACCAGCCGCATCGGCGTGGCCAATCTTTATCGGCTGATGCGCGGGTATGCATCCGGTGGTCTGGTCGGCGGCGGGAGCGCAGCCGGTGCTGGCATCGGCGGGATTAGCGTTTACGCCCCCGTGTCAGTGACTACAGCTCAGTCTAACGATACGAAGCAGCAGAGTGGTGATGGTGCACTTGCTCAGGCTTATCAGAAAGTGGTTGATCGTTCGGTCCGCGAAGGCATCGCGCGCGAAACAAGGCCTGGGGGAATCATCTGGAATGCCACTAAAGAGAGGTAAATGATGGCCATAGAGCATTTTGCATGGAAGATTCAGGCAGCAAGCCAGCCCACTCTGAGCAGCAAAGATACAGTCAGAACGGCGCAGTTCGGTGATGGGTACAAGCAGGTAAGTGGTTCTGGCCTGAACGATGAGGTTCTAAATTATGCCTTTTCTTTTACTGGCGATCCGGTAATTGCCAGGGAGATTCATTCATTTCTGCGGAGGCATAAAACAAAGTCTTTCACATTCACTCCACCTGGTGGTGATTTAGCCCTCTGGCGTGTTGAGGCAGATAGCCTTCAGCGAGTCACCCTGAATAAAAAAGTGGAAACCGTAACTGCAACCTTTGAACAGGCATTTGCACCATGAGCCTTCATGCTGATTATCAAAAACTCGAGCCGGGCAATACTGTCCGGCTTTTTACTGTAGATGGTACCACCTTCGGTATGTCTGATGTGCTTTGCTTCCATGCGCATAATATCGCGCATACACCAGAGGAGATTGATGCTGCTGGTGGGGATGAAAGTAAACTTCCTGCGAAATCCATCTGGTGGCAGGGGCAGGAATATAAAGCGTGGCCCTGCCAGATTGAGGGGATTGAGGCTTCCACCAGTGGGGGCAGCGCGCAGCCCAAATTATCGGTTGCTAACCTCGACAGCTCTATAACTGCGCTCTGTCTTGCCTATGATGATCTGCTGCAGGCGAAGGTCACGATCCATGATACGTTGGCCAGCTACCTTGATGCCCGAAATTTTCCAGGCGGGAACCCCACGGCAGACCCTACGCAGGAAAAGGTGAAAGTATTTTACATTGATGCCAAAAGCGCAGAGACAAACGAGGCCGTGGAATTCACACTTTCAAGTCCGATGGACCTGCAGGGACTGATGATTCCGACGCGTCAGCTGCATTCGCTCTGTACCTGGTGCATCCGGAACAAGTATCGCACGGGCGACGGCTGCGACTATGCCGGGACCAACTATTTCGACAAAAACAATAACCCGGTCAGCGATCCGTCCCTGGATGAATGCAGCGGCACTCTGACGGCCTGCAAACTTCGGTTCGGCGAAAATAACGAACTCTCGTTTGGTGGCTTCCCGGGGACGTCTTTGATCAGGAGCTGATATGCGTCAGAAAACCATTGATGCCATTATGGCGCATGCTGCAGCTGAATATCCTCGTGAGTGCTGTGGCGTCGTGGTTCAGAAAAGCCGCGTTGAACGTTATTTCCCGTGCCGTAATCTTGCAGCGGTGCCAGAGGACAATTTTGTCCTTTGTCCGGAAGACTACGCAGCAGCTGAAGACTGGGGAACTGTGATCGCCATCGCTCACAGCCACCCTGATGCCACGACGCAACCAAGCGAACTGGATAAAGCGCAATGCGATGCATCACTTTTACCCTGGCACATCGTGAGCTGGCCGGAGGGGGATTTACGTACCATCCAGCCGCGCGGAGAACTGCCGCTGCTGGAACGTCCATTTGTGCTTGGTCACTTTGACTGCTGGGGTCTGGTCATGAGCTATTTCCGCCAAAACCACGGTATAGAGCTCCATGATTACCGCGTCGATTATCCCTGGTGGGAAAACAATTATCCGGACAACTTCTATCAGGATTGCTGGTACGAGTGCGGCTTCCGGGAATTCGACGGACCGCCGAGGCAAGGCGATATGGTGATCATGCAGGTCCAGGCCGATAAGTGGAATCACGCGGGGATCCTGCTTGAGGGCAACATGCTGCTGCACCACCTTTACGGACATCTGAGCCAGCGTGTGCCGTACGGCGGTTACTGGCAGGAACGGACAATGAAAGTCGTTCGCTATAAAGATTTGAGGGGCGTTGAAGTATGCAGGAAGTCATGAGTCGTATCGAGCTAGGTGGCGTGCTCGGTAAAACCTTCGGTAAAGTTCACCATCGCCTGATTTCCCGTGTGAGCGAGGCCGGTGTCGCACTCGCGAAGACCATTCCCGGATTTGAGGAGTTTATGATTTCCAGCCAGCGTCGCGGGCTTACATACTCTGTATTTAAGGGTAAAAGAAACATTGGTGAGGATGATCTTGGCTTTCCGGTTACCGGTGACGTTATCCGCATCGTTCCGGTAATCATTGGTAGTAAAAAAGCTGGGTTATTACAAACAATCCTTGGCGCAGTGCTGGTCGTTGTCGGAGTGGCTGTTGGCTATTTTTCTGCAGGTACGTTATCTGCAGCCGGGTATGGTGTCGCACAATTTGGTGCAGCGATGATGGTCGGCGGGGTTGTGCAAATGCTTTCTCCTCAGCCAACCGGGCTGGCCAGCAAACAGAGTGCAGATAACCGCGCTTCATACGCTTTCGGTGGCGTGACAAACACCGCGGCTCAGGGTTACCCGGTACCACTTCTCTACGGTCGCAGGCGAATCGGCGGAGCGATTATTTCTGCCGGAATTTATGTTGAAGATCAGCAGTAGATAACAAACCTTTTTTCAGGCCGCCTTCGGGTGGCTTTTTTTATGGGCGCAATATGGGTACAGAAAAAGTGTTGAAGGGCCGCAAGGGCGGAAGCTCCAGTTCCCGCACTCCTACCGAACAGCCAGATGATCTGCAATCTGTTGCGAAGGCTAAAATCCTCGTTGCGCTTGGGGAAGGGGAGTTTGCAGGGCCGCTAACCGGCAAAGATATTTACCTGGACGGAACGGCGCTGGAGAACGCCGACGGCTTACAAAACTTCAGCGGCGTGACGTGGGAGTTTCGCGCGGGAACGCAGGCGCAAAATTACATTCAGGGTATTCCCGGTACCGAAAACGAAATCAGCATGGGTACTGAAATTTCCAGTGTTACCGCATGGACACGCACTTTCACTAACACCAAGCTCTCGGCAGTACGCCTGCGTCTGAAATGGCCGTCTCTGTTTAAACAGAAAGATGACGGGGATTTGGTCGGCTATTCGATCAACTATGCTATCGACCTGCAGAAGGACGGTGGAACATGGCAGACGGTACTCAATACCAGCGTGACCGGGAAAACAACCTCTGGTTACGAGCGTAGCCACCGAATTGATTTACCTCAGGCTGGCAGTACCTGGACTATCAGACTGCGTAAGGTTACAGCCGATGCTAACAGCGCGAAGATTGGCGACACGATGACACTGCAGAGCTTCACTGAGGTGATCGACGCCAAGTTGCGCTATCCGAACACCGCGCTGCTCTACATTGAATTCGACTCCAGCCAGTTTAACGGCTCAATCCCGCAGATCTCCTGTGAGCCCCGCGGACGTGTTATCCGTGTTCCTGATACTTATGACCCTGAAACCCGAACCTATAGCGGTACATGGACCGGGGCGTTTAAATGGGCATGGACGGATAACCCGGCGTGGATTTTTTACGATCTGGTGGTTACCGATCGTTTCGGTCTTGGTAACCGGCTTACTGCGGCTAACATCGATAAATGGACGTTGTATCAGGTCGCTCAGTATTGCGATCAGCAGGTACCGGACGGCAAAGGCGGAAGCGGTACCGAACCACGGTATACCTGCAACGTCTATATCCAGGACCGTAACGACGCTTACACTGTGTTGCGCGATTTTGCCGCTATCTTCCGCGGCATGACTTACTGGGGCGGGGATCAGATCGTTGCCCTGGCTGACATGCCACGTGATGTTGATTACAGCTATACGCGCGCGAACGTTATTGACGGTCGCTTCAGCTATTCGAGCAGCACCACGAAAACCCGATACACCACAGCGCTGGTATCCTGGTCCGATCCGGATAACGCCTACGCTGACGCGATGGAGCCCGTATTTGAGCAGGCGCTGGTGGCACGTTACGGCTTTAATCAACTGGAGATCACGGCTATCGGATGCACCCGGCAATCAGAAGCAAACCGAAAAGGCCGCTGGGGCATCCTCACCAACAATAAAGACCGTGTTGTTTCGTTCGATGTCGGCCTGGATGGAAACATACCACAGCCGGGCTACATCATCGCCGTGGCAGACGAACTGCTTTCCGGAAAGGTTATGGGCGGCCGCATCAGCGCCGTTAACGGTCGCGTTATCAAACTTGACCGCGTGGCAGATGCGGCAGCAGGTGATCGCCTTATTCTCAACCTACCTTCCGGAGCGTCGCAGAGCAGGACCATTCAGGCCGTGAACGGTGAATCAGTCACAGTCACCACGGCATACAGTGAGACGCCACAGGCCGAAGCTGTTTGGGTGGTGGAATCTGACGAGCTTTACGCTCAGCAGTACCGCGTTGTCAGCGTAAGCGATAACGATAATGGCACCTTCTCGATCACCGCTGCATGGCACGATCCGGATAAATATGCCCGTATCGATACTGGCGCAATTATAGACCAGCGGCCAATAAGTGTAATACCTCCTGGTAATCAGTCACCGCCAGCTAACATCGTGATCAGCTCGTTTTCTGTGGTTCAGCAGAATATCAGCGTCGAAACGATGCGCGTCAGCTGGGACCAGGCGCAGAACGCTATCGCCTATGAGGGGCAGTGGCGCCGCAATGACGGAAACTGGGTGAACATGCCGCGCAGCTCCACCACGTCATTTGACGTCCCGGGGATTTATTCCGGTCGCTACCTGGTGCGCGTGCGCGCAATTAATGCCGCTGAAATTTCCTCAGGATGGGGATATTCAGAGGAGAAGATCCTGACCGGCAAAGTAGGTAATCCGCCTAAGCCAGTAGGATTCACGTCCACGGGCATTAACTGGGGGATCCGTCTGAACTGGGGTTTTCCGGCAAACACCGGCGATACCCTCAAAACAGAAATCCAGTACACGGCCAACAGTGACTTTTCAAATCCACTCTTGCTCTCAGATGTGCCTTATCCATCTGCGGAATACACCCAGCTCGGCCTTAAAGCAGGGCAGGAATTCTGGTACCGCGCGCAGCTGGTTGACAGAACGGGTAACGAGTCCGGGTATACCGACTGGATCAGGGGGATGTCTAACGATAACGCCGATGATTATCTGGGTGATATTGCAGACGATTTCCTTACCTCGGCCGACGGTGACCGCCTGACCAGCGATATTGATACCAATCTTGAAGCTGCAATGCAGAACGCGCTGGCCAATCATGGAACCTTTGAACATCAATGGGCGCAATACGGAGAGGTACGTGCCGATATCCTGGTTGTGAAAACGACTATTGCAGAGGTGGATAAGGCAATGGCCGAACTATCAACGCAGGTACAGGCGCGGATAGAGGACGTCACTGCTTCACTGGAAGACAAACTTACAGCCGTCGTCGATGCCTCCGGTGCTTCTGCAATCTACACCCTCAAAACAGGCGTGAGGATAAACGGGATGATGTACAACGCCGGGATGTCGATTGCCGTGCTTGCTGAGGCCGGGAAGCCGGTAGTTACCCGTGTTGGTTTTAACGCTAATCAGTTCGTGCTGATGAGTGGCAGTAGTAATACGCAATATTCACCGTTCGCGGTGGTTAATGGCCAGGTCTTTATCAGTTCAGGTTTTATTCAGGATGGGACTATCACCAATGCCAAAATCGGCAACTTTATCCAGTCCAACAATTACGTCCCAGGACAGGCCGGATGGAAACTGGACAAAGGGGGTTCCTGGGAAAACTACGGCAGTGACGGGCAGGGCGCAAGAAAGACCACGAACGTTACTGACAGCATCAGGGATGCGAACGGCGTCCTCCGCGTACAGATTGGTAAACTTACAGGGGTATTTTAATGACGTGGGGCATTCAGACATGGGATGCCAATGGTAACCCGAATAATTACGGTATTAAGCCAGTATCTGTGGTCGGACGTATTCAACTTTCTGAGGGGCAAAACTCCGGAAGCTGGTCGTTTACAATTCCGGCAGGAATGAAGGTCGGGTTTGTCGTTTCTCTGGATAGGGGAGCGGTCTCGGTGGGGCGCCGTATCGTCGCCAGCGGAAATACGATAACTCTTGGCGCGGCAAACAGCGTTGGGATTGGAAACTATCCAGCCTCTGAATGTGAGCTCGTAGTTTTTGTGGAGAAGGCATAATGGCAGATTATGGCGCACTGATAGCTCTGGATAATGGAAATCCCTTTATTACGCCACAGTCCACACCATTTTGTCTCTACAGGAAGGTAGTGGTTGACTCAGTAGCAAGCGGGGCATATCACGGTGCATCTGCAACAATAGCTCTGGATGTTTCTTATCCGGCAATGGTTTTTTGCAAAACGAGTGATACTGCTCAGCCTACTATGGTTACTGCAGCCAGATCAGGAGGAAATATTCTTGTTGGATCAAGCAATGCCTATGGACAGTCACATACCTTAACGGCTTACATCTTTGCTATTTATCCTCAGACATTGCCCAAATGGGGATTTGCTATCTGGGATGCCACCGGGAAGCTGGTTCTGACAAACGAGAGTCGGATATTGAGTGACCTTGTGACTGTTGGGACGCCAGGAGCTACGACAGGTGGAATTAATATTGACGTCACTCTGCCTGGTAGTTATGCGGTGGCACCCGCTATTCTTGGCTCCCAGATCATCCAGAACAATAACACTAAACCACCCACTATTGTGAATATCACAGCCTACTCAGGATGTCGGTTTAATGGTTCATCAACCAGAATTAATGCCGCACCCTCGACCACAGCTACCGGTTCTGCTGCGGGCGGGACTACGACTGGAATAGCTTTGACGGCAATCAACACGACTGCATTCGATTAATTGATCGTTTAAAACGATCAATTAATCGATATTGATCTGCTCAATCTATTTTCATTAATTTTCCCGTCAGGTTAAGTTTCAAAGTACGAATTACCTCAGGGATAAAAAATGAAAAAAATACTCGGTAGTTTGCTAATTGTCTGTCTTCTTTCTGCTTGCTCAGCAAACATCTTTGAGAAGCAGCTTCCTGTGTGTGAGGCTGTAACCCTTTTAGGTGGGCAGGAACAAACCGTACAGATATATGGTGTGCGACAAGTAGCAAACCAGGTTGAATACAAAGCTGGATATCCTTTCAGCTGGCGGTGGATAAGTAAAAACAACTTCACCAGGTCAACCTGTTTAAAATGAACAACACGAAAACCCGCTCCGACGGGTTTTTTTATTATCTGAATTCAGGAGTCCTTTATGTCGGCAGGTACCATCACCCTGACAAACGGGTCCGCTGTTGTTGGCGGTTCCGGAACCTCATTCGCAACCGAACTCGCCGCAGGTGACTTCATTGTTTCTACTGTGGGCGGGGTTCCGTATACGCTGCCAGTGAAAACAGTCGACAGTGACACGCAGCTCACGCTTGTCAGTAACTTCACCGGGCCAACGCAATCCGGCGCTGCATGGTCAGCCGTCCCCCGCGTGGCGCTGAACATGGTAACTGCCGCGCTGGTGGCGCAAAGTGCTGAAGCGCTGCGTGGACTGAATTACGACAAACAGAACTGGCAGCAGGTTTACAGCGCCGCTGGAAACATCACAGTGAAGCTGCCAGACGGCACTACCTTCAACGGCCCTTCATGGAAATATCTGTCTGACAATATGGCAACGAAGAGCGGCGGGGCAGTGCCTGTTAACCAGGGCGGTACCGGTTCGACAACCGAATCAGGCGCTCGCACAAACCTCGGTTTAGGAAACAGCGCTACGAGAGACGTTGGCGCAGCGGCGGGAACGGTCGCCGCCGGCGATGATTCACGGCTTAATTCTGTCGATCAGAAAGCGGGTGGGAAAATTACGAGCCCAATTACAGTCCAGCCAGGGATTAACGGTAACCCCGGATTTGCCGTCAATTCTGGGGATAATGGTGGCGGTGGATTGATGAATAATGGCATCAGCCTGGTCGTGGCCAGTGGCTATAACCCAAATAAAGGTAATTACGTCAACCTCATCAAAGGCACCTGGTATACAGGAGAATGGTCTTTCGGGGGAGCCCGTGGTGGCGGGGCTAATTTTGATAATGTCACACTAAACCTGAAAGGGTCGAATCAGGAAGGGATGGTCACCTGGGTTTTCCATTCCAATGGCGCTGCCACAGGCAATTGGGTAACAGCATCTGACAAGCGCATCAAAGAAAATGTAACGGTAATCGCTGAGCCGCTTATGAAAATGCAGCAACTTCGAGGCGTCGAATGGGACCGCCTCGATACTCCTGCGCACGGGTATGGCTTCATAGCTCAGGAAGTCGAGAAGGTTTTTCCTGAAGCAGTTAAATCATATGGAAAAACAACCTTACGAGATGGCTCAGAAATCGAGGGTGTAAAATCTGTTGATACGTTCGGCGTGGCGGCAGCTCTTCACCATGAAGCGATCCTTGCTCTAATGGATGAAGTTAGTTGCATCAAAAGGCTAATCAAAGAACTGGATGTAGGGGCCTTGGATTAAAACTACTCAATTGGAGTTTGAAGCGAATAATTTACAAAAGTCATAATTCGAAACGAGAGAGAAACTTAGAAGCGAAACGGCGAAGCTTTAAGCAGTGACGATAGGGCCTGTATCTTGCGGATACTTACAAATAAAACTACTGTATATAAAAACAGTGTTTGAGGTGTGTGCAATGGAATTCATCAGGCCAACAGAACTGCGAGAAATTATCGCTCTCCCGCTTTTCAGTGACTTAGTTCAGTGTGGTTTCCCAAGTCCCGCAGCTGATTACGTTGAACAGCGTATCGATCTCAATGAGTTACTTGTCGCTCATCCGAGCTCCACCTATTTCGTCAAAGCCGCAGGTGATTCAATGATCGAAGCCGGGATCAGCGATGGTGATTTGCTGGTGGTGGACAGCTCGCGCACAGCTGAGCACGGTGACATTGTCATCGCCGCGGTGGAAGGGGAATTTACTGTTAAACGCCTGCAGCTACGCCCGACAGTCCAACTCATCCCAATGAATAGCGCCTACAGTCCGATTGTTGTAGGCAGCGAAGATACGCTGGACGTTTTCGGCGTAGTTACTTTCATCGTCAAATCGGCGAGCTGAGTATGTTTGCGCTCTGTGATGTGAATTCGTTCTACGCATCATGCGAGACCGTATTCAGGCCTGACCTGAGAGGGCGCCCGGTTGTCGTTCTCTCGAACAATGACGGCTGTGTAATAGCACGCAGCGCCGAGGCCAAAGCCGCTGGAATTACTATGGGAGAGCCGTTCTTCAAGCAAAAAGAGCTTTTCCGGCGGGCTGGCGTTGTTTGCTTCAGCAGCAATTACGAGCTTTACGCTGACATGTCGAACCGGGTAATGACGACGCTGGAGGAAATGAGCCCCCGCGTCGAAATTTACAGTATCGATGAAGCTTTTTGTGATCTTACCGGAGTGCGAAACTGCCGGGACCTGACTGAGTTCGGCAAAGAAATCCGCGCTACAGTTCTGAAGCGTACGCACCTCACCGTTGGCGTTGGCATTGCCCAGACAAAAACACTCGCTAAACTCGCCAACCACGCCGCAAAGAAATGGCAGCGACAAACGGGCGGGGTAGTTGACCTGTCAAATGTCGATCGGCAGCGTCGGTTGTTGGCGATCGTGCCTGTAGAGGATGTTTGGGGCGTTGGTCGCAGAATCAGTAAAAAGCTTAATGCCATGGGCATCAAAACAGCTCTGGACCTCTCTGAGCAGAGTACGTGGATTATTCGAAAGCACTTCAATGTCGTCCTGGAGCGAACGGTTCGGGAGCTGCGCGGCGAACCATGTCTTGATCTGGAGGAGTTTGCGCCGGCAAAGCAGGAAATCGTCTGCAGTCGTTCTTTTGGCGAACGCGTCGCAGAATATGAGCAGATGCGTCAGGCCATTTGCAGCTATGCGGCCCGTGGCGCTGAAAAACTACGTGGCGAGCACCAGTATTGCCGTTTTATATCTGCATTCGTGAAAACCTCTCCCTTTGCGCTTAATGAGCCGTATTACGGTAACAGCGCGTCAGTGAAGCTTCTTACCCCCACTCAGGATTCCCGCGACATCATCAACTCCGCGGTAAGGTGCCTGGACAAAATCTGGAAAGACGGACACCGGTACCAGAAAGCCGGAGTAATGCTGGGTGACTTCTTCAGCCAGGGCGTAGCCCAGCTAAACTTGTTCGACGAAAACGCACCGCGGGCAGGTAGCGAAAGGTTGATGGAAGTGCTTGATCACCTGAATGCTAAAGATGGAAAAGGCACGCTCTACTTTGCCGGGCAGGGCATACAGCAGCAGTGGCAGATGAAGCGGCAGTTGCTTTCACCCCGATATACTACTCGCATATCAGATTTATTAATTGTGAAGTAAAAAGGCTGCTTTACGCAGCCTTTTTACTTAATTAAGCAGCTTTTTTCTCGCTGCATTTGCAATGAGGGATAACAAAAACTTTCGCCTTTTTAGGGCGGATGATTTTACCATCCTTCATTACATAGGGTGTGAAGGTTACTTCACACGAATTCCCACATTTTGGACAATAGCCAGTTTTCATGTGAGATCTCCTATGTAAATGTACAGCCTGTAAATCTAAACAGATTGCACCTTGTTAGGAGAACCACTATACTCTTAGCCGTCAAGCATTTTGTGTAGCGGTAGATTTCTCCATACACACCGAGTTATGCGTCAACATAGCTCGACCCCTAAGAAGCCCTGCGTCAACAGGGCTTTTTTCAATAAAATTCAAAGCAAAGCTGTGCTGTTTGATAGCCCAATTTATCCAGCATAGTTTCTGCAAAAAGATCCGCCTGCCATTCAGAATCTTCATTTTGTTCCGGCATGGCATTCGCAAAGTGTAGGGCTGGCTTATGTTGTAGCAGCAAGTGCCCGAGCTCATGGAATATAACAAATAATGCTGATCGTTCACCGCCACATGCCATTTCATAGATATGGTTTGGAACCCTGATAGTCAGTTTGTCAGGTTCACAGTGTCCAATCGTTAGACCCAGCGTTTCCTGAAACCATTCGTCATCATCCATTGGATCGAGGACAATATTCCATTGAGATAATGTTTCCAGCGCTACGTCAAATCTGCGCGGTCTACGCCGGTATTTATACTTACTAGTAAATCCGAGTGCAAAGCAAGCATTTACAGCTATCGCTTTAATTTCCATTTCACTCAGAGGACGAACACGTGTACCGCGCATTAAATGCATAACAGTTTCCTAAGCAGTTATTTTTTGTTGATTTCTGCAAGTAATTCTGCAAATTTTTTTAATTCTTCATGGGTGAATTCCGATTTTGCAAAACCAGCAACAAGCATTTGTTGTTGCTTTGGTAAACCTTCAATAGGTACCGATTCATTCGCGATAGAAGCTAAAACATCGAGATCATCAATATAATAACCTTGCGCTGCAAAAAGTTCATTGATTGCCGTTACCCATTTCTCTGGTATTTTTTTAGTCCCTGTTTCGAGCCCGCTTAGAAAAGCAGGTGTTGTTCCTAAAGCCTTTGCCATTGTAAGCAAAGTATAACCAGTATCGATCCGAGCTTTCCTTACGGCCTTTCCGAAATCAGTAAGAGCCATAGTCATATCCTCAGTGCTTTCATTGTGGCTTACGCCAGATGTTCTAAATATACTCTAACCATAAAAAAAGTAAACCCATCAAGAAAAATAAATTAACCAAAAAGGTTAATTTATTGTTTCTATAAGATTTTTACCTTGATTTTTGACGTTTCCAACCGCGCGTGTAACAGCGTGCCAGGTAAACTTTTCGGCAGGTACTGCGCCGTCAGCTGCAATTTCTTCAGCTTTTTTCCCGCCTATATCCTGCCGCATCCACTCACGCGCTGCTTCTGGTGACAGAACCAGTGGTCGGCGGTCGTGAATATCAACTAGACCTTTGTCAGCTGCAGACGTCACTATCAAAAAGCCCTCTGAATGATCGCCGCGCTCAAACGGAGTGCTGCCTATCGCCGCCATGAATATGGGCTGGCCGTCGGCGCGGTGAATGAAGTAGGGTTGTTTCCTGTCGCCTTCCTTCTTCCATTCGAACCAGCCGTCAGCAAAGCAGATCGCCCGGCCATGCTGCCATAGTGGTTTAAACATTCTGCTGGTGGCCGCTGTCTCGACGCGCGCATTGATCAGGGGTGGTTTATCCCACCACCCGGGCGCGTAAGACCACAGGACAGGATCGAGGTGCAGCTGCTCGTCGCGTTCGCTCAGCAGGAGAACTTTTGTGCCTGGTGCCACGTTGTACCGGCCAATTGGCTCCGGGTCATAGGCAATGTCACGATCGGCTTCGTCGGCCAGGTATGCCAGATAGTCTTCACGGGTTTGGGCTTGTGCAAAACGTCCACACATCGAAACCTCCAGCCAGGTGTCAGACTGAAAGTATAGGGCAGGGAGAAAAAACAGGTGCGCACCGAAACATTATGATTTTGAAACAGGGGCATGATGATGGAAGCCAGCGATGCGGTAAAGCGGCGTGTTGCTAAACTGGAAGGATCTACGCAAAGTTTCGAAAATAGTGTAAAGAGGAAATCTAACCCGGTAATGGGGCCGGGTTTGCTGTGATGACATTAGGTAAATTCATTCATTTGTAAGCCACATATCAGACTCTTCAAACATTTCCTCCAGCATACGGTTCAACTTTTCACGGTCGCTTTTGCTGGCATCACTATTCAATCCGTTAGCCTGCATAGGTTTAACCTTCACTTCAGCATCAGGGAATATGTGATGAACTCGCCTCGTCAGCTCAGCCAGAATAATTTCTCTAGCTCCATCCAAGCCCTGGACATTTCGCTTATCGTAAACCAACTCAACAAACATAACAGTCTCCTTAATCTGTTTGAGAGGAGGTTATATTTTTACTGTAAAAATATACAGTGTCAAGGCGAGTTAAAGGATGGGATTTTTTCGTCCGATTGAACAGAAAGTACGGGCAATTATTCCCCAGTTTTTCCCCGATGTTTCCTCGTATAAAAATACCAATAAAAAAACCAGCCATAAGTGGCTGGTTTTCAATATGTTTTTGGTCGGCACGAGAGGATTTGAACCTCCGACCCCCGACACCCTATGATGGTGCGCGAAGGCATTTATGGTTCAATTAGGTTCCTCTATAAATGTATAATTCCTACACAAAAAAATCTCGGAGTGATGAAAATGCCAAGAAGGACACCTGAACATTTTGCACAAGTTGCGCGCCAGACCAGAGAGAACTCAGATATGAGGATTCGATATCGTGAATATCTTGAAAGACATGGGTATGAACATAGTGAGCAAAATGCTAATTTCTTCGCTTTGACATTGGGACTGAGTGCAGATGCAAGAGTGAATCTTGTACATCAACTAATGTCAGGCATTTGATGTGAAAACCATCTTTTATGCGTAAAAATTTCGCCTTTGCGACTATTTGTTAATCGTAAGTTGTTGATTCAACTGATCTGGCAATTATGGATTAATGGCGAAAAATTATCGTATGTGATTGTTATCTATAAATAACACGCGTGATTTAAAAACACCTTTGATTTAGCGTACTCAAGAGGAAGATAATTTCTTCAACTGAAAAATGGTTATCAAAACCCAAAAATAATTAAATACAATCAACTGGTTAGCCTGCGGCTAAAAATGTGTGACGAGAGCATTATTTCTGATTTTTTTACTTAAAAATCAATGCATCATGATTGAATTCATGAAATACTGCTGCGCCATATGGAATGGTTCGAAGCCGCAGACCTGATCGTCAAAGGTATGGAAGGCGCGATTAACGCGAAAACCGTAACCTATGACTTCGAACGTCTGATGGAAGGCGCTAAGCTGCTGAAATGCTCAGAGTTTGGCGACGCGATTATCGCGAACATGTAATCAAGACTCTGAGTTAAACAAGAACGGGAGCCTGATGGTTCCCGTTTTTTATTAGCTAACGAAAAACATCCCCAAAACTTTCCCCAAAAACGATCCCCAAAACTGGCTACAAAATATGCTGTTCAAACGGCTACAACTGTCCATTCTTTTCCCCTGTCATCATGGTATTTTGCCGTCTGCTTAGGTGATTTGTGACCCAGTAATTTTTGCGTATCGATCCCCTGAGCTTCATACAGTCTTTCTGAAAGTGAGCGTTGTTCGTGAAATGTAGGTGCAGTTCCCTTTTCCCATTCGATGCCGCATTTGTTCCTGGCTTTTTTGAAAGATGTCGTAAGACTGCTTGATGAAACACTGTCTCCTCTTTTTGCCTGAGATGTCGAGTGGCGAAAGTGAACTAGGTATTTGCTTATAACTGCATCCCGGCATTTTGAAACCACATCACGAAGCGTCAATCCTAATGCATCGCATTTAAGTTCAAGAGGGATCGCCAGTTTCGAACCTGTCTTTTCCTGCTCAATATGAAGCATGTCGTCCCAAATATCAGAGAACTTCATATTGCATATATCACCAAGTCGTTGTCCTGTGACCAGCGCTAGTAGCATTCCACACTGTAGGTATGGTTGCATACTTTCTGCCGCGTCATAAATCGACTTCCATTCTTCGAATGACAGTCTTTGTCTTTTAACTTTATGCCGAGGTTGTTTTGTAGCCATAGCTGGATTATATCCAGGAGGAACATGTCCGGCATGTTGAGCTTCTTTAAAAACGTCAACTAAAACCATTCGCACGACCTGCGCCATTCTGCTAAAACCATCATTTTTAATTGCATCCGTGATTTCAGCTATATCAATGGTCTCGATATCTTTCAGATATCGCATACCACAATGTTCCCGGAAAAGTCGAAGCGGCTTATTCTTCTGAATAAAAGAGTTTGGGCGTAATTCATTATTCCTGAGACGTTCTTCCTGAATTGCTATATATTTATCAATCCATTCAGTAACAGTTATATCAGTTCTTCTGCCTTTCATCTTGGCTAGACGATCATTAACACTAAGAATCTGACGCGTTCTCTGCTCGGCTATAATGGTATTAGCCTCGTTAGCTACCTGTTTTGCTTCTGTCTCATCTGTTCCAAGGCTATGAAAGCGCCCGGTAATGGGATGTTTATACTGCCAGTAAACTTTTCCTGTTCTCTTATCCAGTTTGCAATATAGATTTGGAATGGAAATTTTATGTGTACGTGGTCTAGCAGCCATCAGCAATGATCCGTTTTAGTCTGGGGTTAGAATTTGTAGGAAAAACAGGTTCGGCTATCACTCCAACGTAACGTGCTTCACGGTCTACCATCCAGCAGCGTCCAACCTTAACGGCTGGGGGGACCATCATTCGGCCTTTAGCGTACTTTTTTAATAAGCGCTCACTCGGGGCCTGATCTCCAAATTCTTCCCGTGCCCAGTCGATTAAAGAAATCATGCGGGACATAAGTTCCTCCACTTACCGGCTGCACCCGGTTGTATATTTAATTAACTTTCTTCGTGTTCATAAAAAGTCCGACACATAACCCGACTATCCCCAAGGCTAAAGTTCCACATATCCAGTAAAATAAATTTATGAATCGTTCGAGCTGTTTGTCAGAATAATCATTTGAGGCTTTAATTGATTTCTCTAGGGAATCAATGTCTTTTCTCATCAGAGGGAGGGCCATTGCTTTCTCTGATGAAGTATTCAGGATACTTTCAAGACCATCTATTTTTTTTTGTAAAACTTTGAACTGTGATTCCAACGTTTCGATTCTAATATTTTCAGATGATAAAGATGAACTATTCTTCAATCCTTCAATCATGCTAGTGAGCCGAAATGTTTCGTCTCTGTAATTTGATATTTGTTCGATCTGTTTTTTGTACTGTTCTTCTAACCCTTCCTTTTTAGGGTTATCGATATTTAAGTCAATTGAAAATGCTCTGTCGATTTTTTGTTTGAAAATCAACATTTGTGACCCGGTTAATAAGGTGGCAATCATGACTACTATAGCTATCAATTTCGGTATTAAAACCATTTTGTCAATTTTGTCCATTTTTTCCTCAGTATTTATTTCGTTAAGTTAAATTCATGGGCGGTGGTTTTTAGTTTGGAAAATATCATATATAGCTAACGGGAGTATCCAAACGTGCCTTTAGCCGGAAATATTTTACCACTACATTCCTGTCCTCGACCAGTTTTCTTCCTCGTCAGCAACTGGTGAAAAAAACTCTGTTAATTAGCCTTGGTATCTTGCACGGTAAGGATATGCTTCGGCATAGTGACTGCTCTATTCTATAGATTTTGGGATTCGCATCAGTAGGAATGAATACTGATGGGACGAGAATTTTCATTTTACCTCACGTTGGAGTTTGTATTGCCTGACCAAGTGGGCCACTGCTTTTGACTGGCTGGTGACTATCCCATTCAGGATGACTTTTTTGCCGCGATAGATTTGAGCGGTACCAATCTCAATGCCTTCTAGTTTCACGTAAAGCGTTTTGCCTACCACTTCTGTTTCAGGCACTGGCTGTGAAAGGCGGTATGTTTCACGCGCTTCCGCAATCGCTTTGTGCTCGTCCATAATGGCCAGCGCTTCAGCAAGGCCAGTTCCTTCAAGAGTGAAAACACCTTCATCACTGATCATTGCCTGAGCCATCAGCTCAACGAAACGGCGAGCGTTTTTTACGCTGAGTTCTGGAGCAATAGAGCTGCGGGTAACTTTCGTTTTCCCCTGGGCAGCCGCTACAGCCTTATCGTGTTGAAGAACTTTTCCGGCTTGTTCGCCATACTCCATAACGCGATCAACCGCGACATCGACTGACACCGCACCGGATTTAACTTCCTGCTGAACGTCATGGTTAGCCGTGCTCAGGAGCAGTAACTTCTCTACCGTGGCCACTGACTTATTAACCAGTTTTGCGATCTCGCTGGTGGCCTGATTGAAGGCGTTATGCAGCTCCTGAATAACTGCAGCCTGCTCCATATCGGAGAGCGGGAGCTGGTTGTTGCTGGTCATGATGCGCGCTAGGCGTTGCACATCGTTACCGTTGAACGGCATGATGTGAATGCGGTCCACTGGCTTTCCAGCTTCAGCACAGCGCGCATAGCAACGACGGCGACGGTGACCTTCAACAACCCACACACCACCTTCATCACGGGCGATAACTTCAATTGGAGGGACAGCACCACCGTTCATTAGATAATGGAAAAGGTCGTCATCAGCCAGGCGGGTGCGCTCATCGTCTTCTCGTTTGTTGAAACCTTCACGCACATGAATTTGATCGAGGCTGATAAACATCCCGGTATCGGTACGCTTGATTGTCCCGTCACGGGTCATTTGCTTGAATGAGTTAGCCATTAGAGAGCAACCTCGTTATTCAGGGAAATGGCGACAGGAGCCAACTCACGCAGTTCTCGCTGAGCTTCCAGCAGGTGCATGTTGGTAGGCGTTTTGGTGAGACGCTCTTCGATGCGGTCGCACTCTTTGGCCCAGCTGGCAACGTCCTCACGTAGGGTGGCGTTCTGCTCAGCCAGTTCCTTACGCTGCGCCAACGCTTCACAGAGCGCGACGCTGGTAAAATCAAGGCGAGTTGCCAGTTCATTAACCATCCAGCCATAAGCGGCAGGGAGAAGAGGGGCTGCTTTACGAGTTGCGTCGATCAGCTGCTCTCTGGTCATGCGTGGTTGTAACTTGGTGACGATCTGAGTGTTTTTCATGGTTAGTTTCTCCGTAATATATGCGCTCTGCACAGCGCGAAAAATCAAAAATATAATTAAAGATTTTTCCTTCATTTCCGATTATATTTTTGTTCTCTCTAATTTTTTAAGATGAAATATAGGGTCAATACAATGTCTAAGAAAAGACTAGAAGTTCCTTTTGAAGGTAATGATCAATACTATGAAGGCATACGTGGCCTTATGCTCAGTTCTATTTGTTCAGTGCTTGGCGTTATCCTATATGCTGGATTGTTAGGTAAATTGACATTAAGTAATTTCAGCCTTGATACAATGATTGCGTTACTTGGCTGGGTACTCGTCTGTTTAGTCATATTGATACTCTCCTTCAAACGAACCAATAGGGTATTGATTTCTTTTTCAGATCCTACACCACGCCCAAGAGTGGCGGCTGTTTTCTTGATTCTGTTATACATAGTTATTGGCACCTTTTGCGCTCTCCTATTTGATGCTCTGACAATGTTAGATAACCCATTGACAACAGCTGACGACTTTTGGAATACGTTTAAAGCATTCCTTATTACCGCGGGATGTATGTTCGTCTTCCTGTTTGCTTTCGGTAATTACGCAGTAAATAAAGTTTCCCCCTTAACTGCTTCAGAATAGTTTTTTTAGAACGTAGCGTCCTTTTGGACGCTTTTTTCCTATCTATACCATCCTCTTCTCTTCCGAGGTGTAACACCTGATCGACACACCGGTGGAAGGCCTCTACCTGTCGTACATGCTTGGCTTGCACATTCCAGCTACCAGCTGGGTCGGGTTACTGCCTAAGGAATCCCCGGGCCGCTGCGGCACATGTGCCATATACCGTACTGCAACTGCTGCCTGTCTTTTCACCACATCAGGCTCAGTGGATCCTGCTATTCCCCAACAACAAGGATTCGGTTAATCTGGATATCCCTAACAACACAAAGGATCTTGAAATGAGTAAGCCGGATGATTACGAGGAAAGGCACATGCCACCGCGGCAAGCGCCTAAACCACCCCCGAAGCCAGGGGATTAAGTTGATAAGTGAGGTGATAAATGAGTAGGGACGATTGCAATTTTGCTATTTATTATTCATATACTCTGGAAAGAATGAATTACACCCTGCTTACGAGAATAGATAAGCTCATCACTTTGGTGCTTATTGTCGTAGGCTTCTCGGTGTTTTCTTCATTTAACAACTATTTCGTTTTTGGGGTGTTTGTATCGGTCCTTTCTGTTCTACAGCTTGTTTATCATTTCGGACAAGAAGCTGGGTCTTCTAAAGAGCAAATGAAACAATACAAAAGGCTACTGGCTGAGTCACCATCGTTATCAGACGCAGAGCTAACCGACCGCTTCATTAAAGCCCAGGACACAGACAGCAACCCGTGGCGATCATTGGAGAACGCGGCATATCTAAAAGCCTGCCTTTATTTCAGTCTTCCCGCCACTTACAATCTAACTATCTTTCAGAAGTGCATGTCATTGTTAGCCGGTGACTTGCCGCGAAAGAAAGACTTCGAGGAAAAAACAGATGAGCAAATTTGCAAATGACCACATGCCACCGAAAAAGCCACCTGCACAGCCAGTGAAACCTCAGCCTAAAAAATAATAAACTCAAGGATCGCACACATGAGCAAACCAATTGAGCCGTTTCATGTTCCACCAAAGCCAATACCGCCCCGGCCTGGAAAATAATAAGGGCTAACATGAAAGCACACAGCACGATTCATGAGGGGCCAAGGCCTGATAGTCACGTCCCACCTCGGCCAATGCCCACGCCAAGGCCGAAAGCACGGCAGTAGTTTTGGTGTTAAGGGATATCCAGATTTTTAAAGAGCGAAGCGTCCGATGAATGGGCGCTTTTTTGTTTGTTTCGGCGCATGTGTCATATGCCGTAATGCTAACTACCACATCTTCTAATGTAACTTTGAGTACCCGTTACGCGATCTAAATGTACCTTTGGTTACTTTGATGGTCAAGCTAGAAATGTACTTTTTGTTACCTCTGGGAGTAAAAAAATGCCAGAAGATGATCTGGCATTGGAAATGAATAACTTAGATGTTCTGGGTTATCTGAACCACTTTTCCAACAATTCGGCAGTTACCGTCTATCTGGATAGGTTTGAATGCAGGGTTAAGTGGCATCAAGTATGAGAAGGGACTATCCCATACCAGCTTTTTAACGGTCGCTTCAGCTGAACCGTCAAGTATTGCTACTACAATTTTTCCGTAAAGGTCATCCAGTTGGCCATAATGAGGCTCAACAATAACGATCGACCCTTCAGGAATCGATGGCAGACCATGAGGGTTGGTCATAGACTCCCCACGAACTACCAATCCGAATACTTCATCAGAAACGTTTGCAGTGGTTTGCGTCCATGAAATCACATCAGTAAGCCTTGAGCATGCATAAGTATCAGTCCACATACCAGCCTGAACGGCGGAGATAATAGGGACTGCCGTTGGTGGCTTAAGGAACGGAATAACTTTGGTATCGTCCTGTGTTTCCTCACCCTGACCGTAAAGAATCCATTCTGGAGTTGTCTGCAACGCCATTGCCAGTTGGTGGAGGTTTTCACCATCAGGTTTGGTCGTACCGCTCTCCCATTTAGTTACGGAAACACGGCTGACTCCTAAGCGTTTAGCTAGGGTCTGCTGTGTTATGTCGAGTTGGACTCGACGGGATCTTATTCGGTCTTTCATCTCTGTTTTCATGTAACCAATGTTACATTGATTCCTTGTAACTGTTGTTTGCTATTTAATGTACCTTTTGTTACCTTTGGCGTGAGTTAATTAGGAGGAACCATGCGTAAATCAGAAGTCATTGAACACTTCGGCGGCGTATCAAAAACCGCGTGTGTTCTTGGGATTTCCCACCCGGCAGTTTGCCGATGGGGTGAGGTTATCCCTCAAAAGCAAGCGTTCGTCATCGAGCGAATTACGAACGGGAAGCTTAAGTACGATGCAAGCCTTTACCAAAAGGTTACAGATTCAGCTGCTTGAAAGTAACTACAAAAGGAAAACCAGCATGGTAGAGCCAAGCCTGAAAGAAGTAGTTAAAGCGATGTGCAAAGCGTACCCAGGAGGCCGTGAGGCTATGGCTGGTGCTCTTGGCATGTCCGTAACGCAGTTCAATAACAACCTGTACGAGAAAAACGGCTGCCGGTTTTTCGAAGCCAACGAGCTAGAGGCGATGGAGGACATTTCGAATACCTCACTTCTGGCGGATTACTTCGCTCGTCGCCGCGGAGCACTGCTGGTGGATGTTCCTCATCTGGAAGACCTGGACCGTGTCGACTTGTTTGATCGCGCACTGCGTACATCAGCAGCGCGCGGACGAGTCGATACCGTAATTCATAAAGCCCTGGAAGACGGTGTAATTGAACCGCATGAAGCTGAAGAAATTAACGAGTATCACCGCCGTCATTTGGCTGCGCGTGAAGAAGAAATCCGAGCGATTGTCGCGCTGTTTAGCCGGAAGAAATCCCCAAAAAAGTGACGCCAGCGGGCGTGCAGGCCCCTGGCGTCTTGGCGTGTCGTATTCAGTGGAGAAACTAACGCATGAACAGTTTAAACCGATTGAGACCAGCGAAGCAATTCAGATGCCTTCCGCTGGTGGGTAAAGACTCCCCGTTCGGCTATGTGGAGAGATTAAACGACCAGGTTGGCACGAACAACTACCAGCCTGAGAACGCGATGGTAGAGGCTTTTACTCAGATGAACGAGAAGGGGCGTGAGGAATGGCTGAAGTTGACCGGCGATTCAGAGACCACAGAGGTATCCCCGTCCACGTCCTCAGGTGGGAGCCACAGACTCGACGCGTTATATACCTTCGCGAAGGGTACGATCATGAGTGCTTCAGCCCTCTTGAGCAATTCCAGCGTAAATTTTCAGAGTTAAAGGACGACCATGAGCCTGTTGATGCCATCCCGGCCGATAGTGATAAACCCTGACCTTGCTTACAGCATTGGCCTGAACCCCCACTCAGGATTCACGCGACATCATTAACGCCGCGGTAAAGTGCCTGGACAAAATCTGGAAGGATGGCCACAGGTACCAGAAAGCCGGCATTATGCTGGGTGATTTCTTCAGTCAGGGGGTAGCCCAGCTCAACTTGTTCGATGAAAACGCGACGCGGCCCGGTAGTGATAAACTGATGGAGGTTCTTGATCAACTCAATGCCAGAGACGGCAGAGGAACGCTCTACTTTGCCGGGCAGGGCATTCAGCAACAGTGGCAAATGAAGCGAGAAATGCTGTCGCCTCGATATACGACGAGATATTCAGATCTGCTAAGAGTCCGATAAGTATTCCTGATGTCTTGGTCCGCTTTGTGCCACAAGCGGACGTCGATATCCTAAGCCAGTGTTATTCAAAGGGAGCAGGTCAGATTTACAGTAATGATTCCAGTCAGTTAAATGTTAAGGTATAACTATTTTCAGTAGAGCAACTTATGCAATCGACACAGGGAAAGGAAGATGTCATCAGACAAAAAAGAAACCGTTTGTAGCGATATAGATGTCTATAGTGTTTTAGAGCATAGAGCAAGGTTTGTGAGACGGACAAACATCGCTCTGATAATTCTATTGATTATGGCTGCCACTTTAGTTGCGACTCTTATTGTTGGATATAAGGACAATCAGAAAAACTGGATTTCCGATATTCTTAATGCGTCCATAATTAAAAAAAATAACCTCAAGCCTGGCGATCTGGTTTTATTTAATACTGGTAAAAATGAGGGGGAGAGGCATGTGGGTGTATTTTTAGGCAATGACTTTAAGCCCCTCAGTCCGGAACAAGAGGCTTCCTATAAGGCTTGGAGAGGGATCACTTACAACACCACAAAAAATCAGAGTGAAAAAATTGCTGACTCGATAGCTACGGTCCTACTAACTCTATCTCTAATAATATTTGTTGGTTTCATAATGAGAGCCGTTTTGGTGTTCATTAGATATTACATGCAACTTGGGACTGATTTTGAAAATCAGAGGCTGGCTTATATTATAAGTAAAAAAGAAGGGGGCGATTTTAGTAAAACATTGCAAGATCTTAGGAGTAGCAACATCAACTTTGAGAAAACACCTCAATTACCACAAGAGAAAATAATTATAGGTCTAATTGACGTGTTAAAAAAGATTGACCCGTCTAATAAAAATTCAGCTACAAAGGATTGATATAGTGAAAAGATTTAAAGATACAAGCATAACTGGATGGTCAGGAGAATATTATTTTGCATATTGGGTTGTTTCAAATTTTAAATGGGCTTGCAGACTTCTTGATATAGATGTTGGGATTGATGCGCAAGTTGAAGTTTTTGACAAGGAGTTTTCAACTGGTGACTTTTTTGCAGTTCAAATAAAGAGCACTGTTTCTGATTCTCCTAACATATCCTTGTATCTTTCAGATTTTAATTACTGGAATCAGATTGATGGAGTCGTGGTTTTGGTGTCAATAGTTCTTGGTGATGGAACATCTAATCCCATTATTTACTACAAAGTCATGAATGAAAATGAAGTTGAAAAACTAATTTTAGCTGCAAACAAAAATAAAGGTGGTAGCGCAACGGTAAAATTTAATAAAAGAAACATTCTCACCAAAAGATCCAAGATGAAATGGCTTTCTTCACTTATCCGAGGAGAGAGTGTTGTAATTGTTGAAAAGGCAAAAGAGCTTTCAGGGCTTATAGATGTCGTTTTTACTTATTCGCAAGATAACAGTGTCCAAGATATCTATGGTCACATGGAAATTTTTAAAAATATTAACGACATTTGGTATTCTTATGAAAAGATATGCGAAGCAACTCGGTACCATAAAAATTTAGAAAATTATTCAAGAGATATTCGTCTCGCGCTTGCTAAATTTTCGAAAGATAAAGATGAACTTCTTGAAGTATTTTCAAATTTAGTATATGAAGTTAAAAGAGATTATCAACCTGAAGAAATGTTGCCCGACAACTTACATGAGGAGTTAAGACAGTCAGAGTATTCATGGGTGAATAGTAGTCGTAATAGATAAATGAAGAAGGGATACGCCACCTTCATTTATCTAAGCAGTATATGCCATCCTCAATTACTGTCAGCATTGTTACTCTGCGAGGACATCGGTTTCAGTTCCATATCTTTTTTAATACTTCCGCTCCTCGCTCACAGCCGACCTCCAACTCAGTTACCTGGTCCGCTTCGTGCCAGGAGCGGAAGTAGCTCACAAGTTCGGATCTTAGTTTGTATTGGAAAGAGAGTAAGCTGTCATCAGCATACTACTCATGTAATTGACACCCACGTATATAACGTGGGTGATATCTGAGGATTCGATATTTTTTCAGTTTAGAACTTATAAAAAATCAATATAACTCAAACTAAAAACTATACATCAGGAGGTACGAAGTTATTGATTCGATTATAGTACCTGTGTTCAAAACCTAAGGGGCTTCCATTTAGTTTATCTACTATTCTATTGTTTTCCTTGATGAAATCAAGGAAAATGGAATCCAATCTCGGATGCTCTGAATTGTTGAAAATATGTGAGAGATGGTTAATTGCAGCTATTGCAACCCCATAATCAAGGCATGCACTGAGAGCCTTAAGAATATCCTTATGATCCGTACATAAATAATCGTAGCTGAATTTTATGTTATTACCTTCACTTTCTAATGATATATTATTCAGTAACCCAATAGGATTTGGGTGAGCACCAAAATCGATTGCTGCATCATACAAGCTCATGATGTATTGCTCATACGGCGTGTCACCTGATTTTTCATCATGACGTTGCAAGTATCCTCTAAACCGTTTGACTGCTGCAGTGAATGCTTTTTTATTAGAATTAAAGTCATCTTCGGATAATTGACGTTTCTTCCACTTTTCACTGAGGCCTTCTTCGCAATTAAATAAATATCCATAGATGGCACTTTCAAGGGCCGTTCTAAAAAGAGGGAATATTGCAGTAAAATGACCAGATTGAGCTAAGTCGAAAGCCACTAAGAAAAGTGAATGGGCGTTTGCTGCGGCCGTTAATGATTCATGTGTTTTCATGCCATGTATAGAAGATGCTATGATATAATCGCACTTTTTAACCTGAGTAATAATTTCATAAAAATCGTTCCTTATCTCTTTACGTAATATTTCCTTTACTGATTCATATTGTTCGTAGCAGAAATTTTGTTGAGAATTATCCATGGTCATTACCTCTCATAAAATATATTATTTTTTATTAATCAAAGCTTCAATACATTATCATCACTTGACTATGCATTTAAGTTGTCTGTTAGGTACGCTGCTCATAAACGTTTATGAGCAATCACTTACGACAACCTTAGCTGATTTTACAACAAGTAGGCCCGATAGTCTGCTCCTCGCTCATTTCAGACGCGTCTGGTCTTTTTTACTTTTCATTGTACCGCCTCGATTAACTCCGGCCCCTGGTTCTTCACATTACCCACGGCGCGCGTCACGGCGTGCCAGATAAATTTGTCAGCTGGCGCAGCACCGTCTGCGGCTATCTCCTCAGCTTCTTTCCCGCCTATATCTTGGCGCATCCACTCCCGGGCGGCTTCTGGCGACAAAACAAGTGGCCGACGGTCGTGAATATCTACCAGACCTTTATCTGCTGCCGATGTCACAATGAGAAAACCTTCCGCATCATCGCCGCGTTCAAACGGTGTGCTGCCGATCGCCGCCATAAAAATCGGCTGGCCGTCTACTCGGTGAATAAAATATGGCTGCTTCTTTTCGCCTTCCTTCTTCCACTCGAACCATCCATCAGCAAAGCAGATTGCCCGGCCATGCTGCCAGAGAGGCTTGAACATCCTGCTGGTGGCCGCCGTCTCGACCCGCGTGTTTATCAATGGTGCTTTATCCCACCACCCTGGCGCGTAAGACCACAGGACCGGATCAAGATGCAGCTGCTCGTTGCGTTCGCTCAGCAGCAGAACGTTGGTACCAGGCGCCACGTTGTACCGGCCAATGGGTTCCGGATCATACGCAATGTCACGATCGGCTTCATCGGCCAGGTATGCCAGATATTCTTCACGGGTTTGGGCTTGTGCAAAACGTCCACACATAGAAACCTCCAGTCAGTCAGACTGAAAGTATAGGGTAGGGAGAAAAAGTAGCGGGCGCTGGTTAAGTATTACAAACGGATTCGCGGTGATTATGCTGGTGAGGATGAAATGCGTAAAGCGAAACGTTGTGAAACTGGAAGGAGCTACGCAAAGTTGCGACAAAGCCAAAAGAGAACGCTAAATCCGGTAGGGGATCCGGGTTCGCTGTGATGACAATATGGAAATTCATTCATTAGTAAGCCACATATCAGACTCTTCAAACATATCCTCCAGCATACGGTTCAACTTTTCACGGTCACTTTTGCTGGCATCACTATTCAATCCGTTAGCCTGCATAGGCTTAACCTTCACTTCAGCATCGGGGAATATGCTATGAACTCGCCTCGTCAGCTCAGCCAAAATAATTTCTCTTGCGCCATCCAAGCCCTGAACATTTCGCTTATCGTAAACCAACTCAACAAACATAACAGTCTCCTTAATCTCTGTGAGAGGAGGTTATATTTTTACTGTAAATACACACAGTGCCAAGCGAGTGATTCGACCTACAGGATGGGATTTGTTCGTCCGATTGAAGAAAAATTATCGGTAATTATTCCCCAGTTATTCCCCAATGTTTCCCCACAAGAAAATTACCAATAAAAAAACCAGCCATAAGAGGCTGGTTTTCAATGTATTTTTGATCGGCACGAGAGGATTTGAACCTCCGACCCCCGACACCCCATGACGGAACGCTACTTGAACTCAAGCATCGTTTGGCCTTTATGCTGATAGATTGACATTACTGGGTGCTCCTTACAGTTTTCACACCAAAAGCCAATCTTTAATCCATGCCTTCTTCGTGATGGGTTACCTGATAAATTACGGTTTATAGTTACGTCATCGTTATCGATAATTACATGAGTACCTTCTTTTGCATCCTCCTGTCGCTCAAATACCTCAACTTTGCCTTGATGAAGGTAATTTGAATTGCAATAAGGACAGAACAGCACATGCTCAAAGTCTGTAGATGTGAAACGAATTTCTAAGCTCATTTCTTTCCCCAAAACAAAAAACAAAGATAGTGGTATCAGCAAGTTAGCACATGGCGTTATTGGCGTAAAATTAAACAAAGATAGTTGATAATTATCTTTGAAAGCATTAACTTATGAAAAGTTCTCGCATATAATGCTGCGTCATATGGAATGGTTCGAAGCCGCAGACCTGATCGTTAAAGGTATGGAAGGCGCGATCAACGCAAAAACCGTAACCTATGACTTCGAACGTCTGATGGAAGGCGCTAAGCTGCTGAAATGCTCAGAGTTTGGCGACGCGATTATCGCGAACATGTAATCCAGATTCTGGGTTAAACAAGAGCGGGGGCCTGAGGGTTCCCGTTTTTTTTGCCTCTGCCTGCGGGAGACAACACGATGTTAGCCACCGTCCTTATCGCTGTCGTTGTATTCATCCATCTTTATATTCTTGTGCTGGAAATGTTCCTGTGGAATACCAAAACAGGGCATAAGGCCTTTAATCTGCGTCCTGATTTTGCGCGCGAGACCCGCGTGCTGGCCGCGAATCAGGGGCTGTATAACGGTTTTCTGGCGGCCGGTCTGCTCTGGAGCCTCTGGCTCGGGGAAAAGGGGATTCAGGTGGCCATCTTCTTCCTTACCTGCGTGCTGATCGCCGGACTCTTTGGCGCAGCCACCGCCAGCCGAAAAATTTTGTATGTACAGGCCGCGCCCGCTCTCGCAGCGCTGCTTGCGTTACTCATCTGAAGCAATGCTTTGGTTGAGATAGGGCGTCCGATATACTGATGGCTTTACCCTTACAGGTTAGCGACGAGACTGTTATGAACAACGATATCCCACTGAAATATTATGACATTGCCGATGAGTACGCGACGGAAGCCGCTGAGCAGGTCGCTGAGTCAGAGCGCGACGCGCTGGCACATTATTTCCAGCTGCTGCTCACCCGTTTATCGAATAATGAGGAGATTAGCGAGGAAGCCCAGCAGGAGATGGCCACTGAGGCCGGGATCCGTGCGGGTCGCATCGATGATATTGCGAACTTCCTCAATCAGTGGGGAAATGAATAGTCTGCTTCAAAAACCGTTATGCTGATGCTTGGCGATACAGCTCAGCATCACGCTATCGGACCACATGCATTTTTTCCGCAGAATATGCGACGCGGGGGCGTCGATAAACAGCGCGAAAATAACGGTCAGACAAAAGAGTACCACTGGGAATAGTAAGGATAATTTCACGTTTTTAACCAAAATATGAGTGTGCTTCAGGGTAATCTACCGTCTGAATGTGACGACTATATGTTTTTGCGTAAAAAATAGAAATGCCCGACTGGAAAAAAACGGACGCGCAAGGCTTCGGGTTACGGTGCGACCCCGGTGAGTCGCTTCGCCAGCTCGCTCCGGGTGAGTGCTTTTGAAAAATACCATCCCTGAATCAGCGCATCGGGATATCTGTTTGCAATAAAGCGATATTGAATTTCATTTTCCACACCCTCGAAAACAAGCGTTTTATTCAATCTTGCAAGGGCATCGCTGAAGATTGCAAAGATGTTTTGCTTATAATGCTCGCTGATGCCGTCCACCAGCGACTTATCGATTTTGATTTCATCATATTCAAGCAGAGACAGGCGGGCGAGATTGGAGTTTTGCACGCCAAAATCATCTATTGATATTTTAACGCCGAGCGATTTCAGCTCCTGACAGAATCCCTCGAGGATATCTGCCGTGGAAACGGCTTTTTCGGAGAGTTCGACCTTCATCAGGGAAAGGGGAAGTTGGTTGGCAAAACACGCACGACGCAAAATGGTAATGAACTGTCCATCTTCAATTTCCTTGTGCCCAACGTTTATGGAGACTATCAGCTGGTGTTTTATCGCCAGAGGGGCAATTTCGGAAAGGGATTTTTCGATAATATTACTGTAATATTTTTTATACAAACCGATCTTCTTAATTAATGGGATAAACAGCTCCGGAGAGACGTCCCCGTGCTTTTGGTCACGCCATCTCGACAGAACTTCTACACCCACGATTTTTTGATCGTGAATACGAATAATGGGCTGATAGTTAACGCTTATGGTATTCGTGAGGACGGCTTTTATCAGCGTACGTTCCAGAGAAAAACGGTCTTCATAGATACGGAAGATAAATAACGTTATCGCAATCCAGATAAAACAGAGAATGACCGCGAGAAGCGCAAAGATAAACGGAGGTAACGAGGCGAGCCCGGCGTCGTGATGCTGCACGATGACGCACAGGTCCCAGAAGGCGCTGCACTGTGTCAGGGTCAGGGTAAACAATGTCGAATGCAGCCAGCTCTGCTGATTTAGCTCCGTGGCGGCCGAAAAAAAGACTCTGCCGAAGTCTTTGGTGGTAGCACTGAGCGAATAGCTTGCGGTGACCGGGGTGAATTTATCGTAAGCATAGCGGGAGGTGAAGATAATAATATTATTATAAATTGCCGCATTGCCCGTGAAAAAGTCTTTTCTCGAAAACTGGGCCAGGAGAAAGCCCCTCGGCGTTTTATGCAGTTCTGCAGGAAGTGCAACGGGCGTCGCGAGTTTCCCCCAAAAAGCGGTACAGACTATTTTTCCCTTCTCAATAAAGCCGATATCGGCAAAATAAAGATTATTAAGCTTAATTTGTCTGTAGCGATCGAGGCTGGTTTTATCACATCCCTGCGTCGTGATGCTTTTGAGACCCAGCGCCACGCTTTGGGACACGTCTTCTGAATAATGTAAAAGGGTACGGGATATTTCACGCTGTTTACTCTTCTGCTGACCGATGATTACAGCATTGACCGCATAAAGAGACAGGAAGACCAGAAGCGTCGAAACGATAGCAATGGCAATGAGCTTTTTCATTTTCCAGATATCCAGTCCGCTCCCTGATTTCACAAATCTTAACACAGCCAGGGCAAGGAACAAGCCTGATAGTCACGTCATGTGAGTAAATGCCGGCAGGTGAACTCATACGAAAGTATCAGTTTTTTAAGACAATTCTCAGCTAAGCTATTTTCATTGTTATATGCAATACCGGGTTAGCACAGGCTCTTCTACCAGAACATCCATGCTTGTTTTTTCTATTAAGGAAAACATCGTGCGCAACGTGATGATCCCTATTCTTAGCGCTCTGTTTCTTTTTCTGAGCGGCATTTTGATTATTAACTGGCAGCTATGGCAGATGGCGAAGCTGAGTAATAGTCATACCGCCACGGCGAGCACCCAAAAAATAGAAAACATTCTGGCTGAAGCAGTCAGTGCGGCCAGCACGGCAAAGCGCATTGCGGCTCAAGGGTGTACCAGTAGCGGACAGCTGGCGCTGGGGACAGAGGCAGCGCTAAAACCGCATCTGCGCGCCATCATGATCGAGTTGCAGGGTAAAATCATCTGTACTTCCCTTCCCGGGAATGGCGTGTTGATTATTCATCCTGAGACGTTACCTGCCGAAAAATTGATGCTGTTACCCGGCAATCGACTGGTGAACGGCATTCCGGTGCTTATCTTCCAGATGCCCATCGCGGGAGGGCGCGTCATTGTCAGCATCAGTGACGCGCATTTGCAGGACGTCATTGCAAGCGCATCGAACAGCGTGGATTTGGGGCTGGTTGTCGGCGAAAGCATGCTTGTTCGCAACGGCGATGTGAGGGGCTGGAAAGCGGCCTCCTGGACGGGGGCGCTTATGGCATCAACGCAATTTCCCTTTAGCCTTGCCTGGCAACCTCCTGCCTTTTTCAGCCTGACGCGGCTTTTGCAACAGGGATGGAGCCTGATACTGCTTATTCTCGCGCTATCGGTGGCGGTGGGTATTTTGATCCGCCGATACAAGGGGAAAAGTACCTCATTTGAAGACGATTTGCGTAAAGCGATTTTGCAGGGGGAGATCGAGCCTTATTACCAGCCGATCGTGAACGGCGATACCGGCGGGCTGTACGGCGTTGAGGTCCTGGCAAGATGGAAGCATCCAAAGTCAGGCTTTATCCCGCCGGATGTCTTTATTCCTATTGCTGAACGTAGCGGGTTGATTATTCCGCTGACCAAAGGATTGATGGCGAAAGTGGTGACCCAGCTTAAGCCGCTTTTGCCTAAGCTACCGGACGGGTTTCATATCGGGGTGAACATCAGCGCCAGGCATATTAATGCGCCTTCATTTATCGGTGACTGTCGCGTTTTCGGGAAGGGGTTTCAGGGTAAAGAGGTCGAACTGGTTCTCGAGGTGACCGAGCGTGAACCGCTGGTCGATAATCCTCACCTCGTGGAGAACCTTAACATGCTGCATAACGCCGGCTTTGTTATTGCCCTGGATGATTTTGGTACGGGTTATTCCGGGCTGTCATGCCTTAATGCGCTGGCCATTGATTATATTAAAATTGATAAAAGCTTTGTGAACCGGGTTTCAGAGGAAAAGGACTCAACGATCCTGCTGGACTGCGTCATTGACCTGGCGAAAAAACTCTCTTTGCGCATTGTCGCTGAAGGTGTAGAAACAAAAGAGCAACTGGAGTATCTCAACCGTAATGAGATAACCCTGTTACAGGGATATTATTTTGGTAAACCCGTCTCCTATATCGATTTTATTAAAGTCATTTTATCTAAACCCCGGGAGACCGTTAGTTTGTAAAACGAAATAAAGACGAGCTTCTGTTGTATGCTTAAGTGCAATTCATTTTCCTCTTATCCCCAGCTTTGTTACAGTGACAAGAGTTGTCAGCCAGGGATGTCAGGCGTGATAAGGTGGAAAAGCTCGTGCATGTGAAAAATACTTTTTACACAACAACCATTACCGTCATCATTGTCTCATTGATCATCTCGCTGTCGCTTGCCGTCCAAATTGCCACGTCCAGACAGCAGTCAATTCAGCAAATTAATACCAGCGTTGCTAACCTGAGCCATACCCTTGATGTCTACACCGAGGGGATCATGCGCCAAAGCGAAATGTTAATTACTACCGTTTCCGACATAATCGAAATTTATGGCATGACGCCGCAACAGGCGACCAATATTCAGCGGATGATAAATAATCAGGATAATCTTCTTACCCAGATTAATAATGTGGTTGTTTACGACGCTCAGGGCGATATCTTTACCGCGTTGCACGAAACTTTTACAGGCCCACGCAAAGGATCGGACAGGTCATTTTTTATCTATCACAAGGAAAATAAAAATCAGCAGATTTTTATTGGTGAGCCCGTGGTAAGCAGAACCAATGGCAAATGGGTCATTACCATTAGTCGTCGCCTTGAAACCCACACCGGGGCATTTAACGGTGTCGTGGTGGTGACGCTGGGTATCGAGAATTTTCTCGCGCTTTACGGGCAGATTAATATTGGTCACCTGGGCGTCATTGGCTTAACGACACAATCCGGCGTGCTGCTGGTCCGTCACCCCTTTAAAAATACCTACGTCGGCACGATTTTTTCTGATTCACCCCTCTTCAGGAAATACCTAAAGGTACAAAATACCGGGATAGCCAGTTCCGTTTCGCGGTTTGATAAAATCGAACGCATTTACGCCTATGAGAAAAACCGACGCTACGGGCTGGTGACCACCGTGGCCGTCAGCATTGATGAAGCCCTCGCACCGTGGCGCAAGCAGGCTATTCAGCTGGCGCTGCTCATTTTCGTTTTCACTGCGATACTTATCGTCGCGTCATACTTCCTGTATTCCGACTTATCCAGAAAAACCAGAGATAATAAGGCGCTGAAGATTATCGCTTCCGAGGATGCGTTGACCGGGCTGTACAACCGTCGCATTTTTGATGAAAGAATCCTCTCTGAAATCGCGACTTGTGCCGCGCATGACGCAGCGATTTCGATACTGATTGTGGACGTGGACTACTTCAAAAAATATAACGATAACTACGGCCATCCGGAAGGGGACCGGTGTCTGGCGCTGCTGGGAAACAGTCTCAGGGAGAGCCTTACCCGTGATAATCAGATTGTGGCGCGCTACGGCGGAGAGGAGTTTGCGCTGATATTGCCTGATACGGATATTCAGGAGGCGCTTCGACTGGCGCAGACGATTATTCGCAACGTGTTCTCCCTGCAAATCACGCATGATTTTAGCCCCTTCGGACGGGTGACGGTAAGCGTCGGGATTTCCACCGCGCGTGCGGTCGACATCGCGGGCAGCCAGCAGAATATCATTATTGCCGCTGACCAGGCGCTCTACCAGGCAAAACGCGCAGGACGTAACCGGTACGCGTTTGTTGGGGTATGAACAGAAAAAAAAGCCCACTCAGGAGTGGGCAAGAAATACTGGAAGCAATGTGAGCAATGTCGTACTGAATACCTGAGTGTTACGCTCAACTATTCAGTGTTGAGAAAGATAATCTTTCTCAACAAAAGATGCAACCCCACAGTTTATGCGGCAGGCTCTTTTTGTTGATGAATAATTGCGCACTCTCTCATTGTGATGCCTATCACAAATTTCCTTTCTGAAATCCTGTGCTATTCTTTTTTGTGTCGTTGATTTAATGACAAAAACCATACAGAGAGGAAAGTTATGGGAATTTTATCCTGGATTATCTTTGGGCTTATTGCGGGTATTCTGGCGAAGTGGATCATGCCGGGCA
>Ga0308156_1001096_pt1 | contig 36379 bp, 29 predicted proteins | sample PhyAR2_FD_201041 | JGI IMG/M metagenome (GOLD analysis project Ga0308156, IMG submission 201041) | Phyllosphere microbial communities from UC Gill Tract Community Farm, Albany, California, United States - DLSL A.R2 | ecosystem: Host-associated > Plants > Phyllosphere > Unclassified | place: USA... | reverse complement strand
GACTGAACCCGTGGCGCCAGAAAAGCCGACTGAACCCGTGGAGCCAGAAAAGCCGACTGAACCCGTGGCGCCAGAAAAGCCGACTGAACCCGTGGCGCCAGAAAAGCCGACTGAACCCGTGGAGCCAGAAAAGCCGACTGAACCCGTGGAGCCAGAAAAGCCGACTGAACCCGTGAAACCGCTCGATCCTGTCCCCCCAGTGATCCCGGAAAAACCTACTGACCCAGCCACGCCAGCTCAAGGGGTTAGCCGAGAACGTCCTGAAGCCGGTAGCTATATTGCAAACATTGCCGCTGCGAACACGTTATTCACCACGCGCCTTGCTGACCGGAGAGGTGAAACACATTACCGCGATCCAGTGACAGGCGAAATGGAAACAACCTCGCTATGGATGCGCAATGAAGGAGGCCATAACCGTTGGCACAGCAGTTCTGGACAACTTAAAACCCAAAGCAACCGATACATATTGCAATTAGGGAGCGATCTCGGGCAGTGGACGCTGAATGGCGCGGACAGTGTGACCATGGGAGCCATGGCCGGCTATGCCAGCGATAAGAGTAAAACCCACTCATCGCTGACCGGCTATGATTCCAGGGGAAATACGAACGGATATAGTGCAGGTTTGTACGGTACTTGGTATGCGGATAAGGAAACCAAAGCGGGAGCATATGTTGATAGCTGGATGCTTTATAACTGGTTTGATAACGCGGTTAAAGGAGATAACCTTTCTGAAGAGTCTTACCGCTCTAAAGGTATTACCGCATCGATTGAAACTGGTTACTCGGCAAAAATCAGCGAGTTCATATCCACTTCTGGCATGCCAATCGACTGGTACATTCAGCCTCAGGCGCAGGTTATCTGGATGGGTGTAAGATCTAAAAAACATACTGAGTCTAATGGCACTCGTGTGAGTAGTGAAGGGGATGGCAATGTGCAAACCCGCCTTGGGCTGAAGACCTATCTTAGTAGCCGCGCCAGCCAAGACGCAAAACGCGATCGGTTATTCCAGCCTTATGTGGAAGCCAACTGGATCCATAACACCGATACGTTTGCAGTTAAAATGGACGACCGTAGCGTACGCCAAGACGGAGCTCGTAATGTCGGTGAGATGCGCGTAGGTTTAGACAGTACCGTCGCTACTAACCTAAACCTGTGGGGCAACGTAGGCATCAAGGTGGGCGACCACAACTATAGCGATAGCACCGTCATGCTAGGGATAAAGTACGGTTTTTAATAATTAAGTAGTCTATAGGGGCCGGTGCAATGCCGGCCTCTACTTTTCGGCATCTGTCGTAGCCTGGATGCTTAAGTCGTTTTTTATAAATATTATGACTTTCCTAATAAAAGTGTCGATGGTTCTCAATAACCGTTTAGACAATAGTTATAGATGATACTGGGGGTCCGCTTGGAAAACGGAAATTATCCTACGCTAAGACTAACCGACGGCTTTATGATGAAATTTTGCTTATATTAGAAAGGGGGGATGCTGTTTTATGATCTGATGATTCATGCCCTTATCTGCAAACACAAATCGATCCTGAAACGGAAACGACACCTCCCTTTAAGGCACTAAGATAAGCGGCTCTGTCGCATTAAGAAGTCGTCAGATAACATGCTGTTTTTTTTGCGATGTTACCTGACTATGCAGTTGATCCGAAAAGCCTTCAAACGTCTGCACTATCCTGTTGATATTATTGCTCAGTGTGTTCGCTGGTATCTGGCTTACTCACTCAGCCTGCGAAATCTGCAGGAGATAATGGCTGAGCGCGGTATCACCGTCGACCATTCCACACTTCACCGCTGGATTATACGGCTGGTACCTCTGCTGGATAAGGCATTTCGCCCGCATAAACGTGCCGTGGGACGCCGGTGGCGAATGGATGAAACTTACATCAAAGTCAGGGGGCCGTGGAAATATCTGTACCGAGCGGTCGATACCGAAGGTCAGACCATCGACTTTTTGCTGACGGCTAAACGGGATGCCGCAGCGGCTCTGCGCTTCTTCAGCAAAGCCATTCGCTAGCATGGCGAACCTGAGGTGGTGACCATCGATAAAAGTGGCGCCAATACAGCGGCACTGACCACAGTCAATGCCAACAAATCAGAAGAAGAAATCATCACCATCAGGCAAAACAAGTATCTGAATAACCTGATTGAGCAGGATCAACGAAATATCAAACGACGAATACGTCAGATGCTGGGATCTAAGTCGTTCCGTCGGGCACAGACGTTGCTGGCTGGCATTGAGCTGCTCCATATGATACGTAAAGGGCAGTATCAACACCCACAAAGTGATGGATTGTCACCCGCAGAACAATTTTATCTGTTAGCTGCCTAAAAAATCAGCAGCATACAGTTTGCTGACATGCATACGCTAATGCGACAGAGTCCGCCATAGTGTCTCTCCTGATATCCGTTGATTTTTTGCCTTTAAAAACCATCACCCGTTTGAGAGCCGTACGCCGCAAGGGCGTCAATCAGCACGGCGTGGTGAAGCTGTCCGGGGTGAGCGGGAAATTTATGGCGGTCTAATGAAGCTTGCGAAATGGCCGCCATAAATTTATTGCGAAAGGCTTTTGCGTCCCTGGATAGCAAGACGCGTTGTGGTTATCTCAGCCCCGGCGTTCGGACTCAAAGGGGGGAAATCAGCCAGCGTTGATGAGCAGGAACCCGCCGCAATGACGAAACGCGCGGGCGCGAAACGGCATTGCCCCTTAGCGCCGGCAGTTTCATCGCCGGCAGTGAAAGCGGCGTGACCATCAGGTCACAGCAAGCGGATCTTTTGACCTGCCAGCAACGGCTCTACCCCGCATGGACGCAGACACCTTGCGTGGCTGCGTAAAACTTGGCGTGCCCGTTTGTTTGGGCACGACTAGTTGTGTCAGTCGCCGTAAGTCGGAACGGCGCACGCCTTAGGTGCCCCATAGGCTGTTGTTTGGATTTTTAATAGATGAGAAAAAAAGCCCCACAGCAGAAAGATGTATATCCAGAAGAAAAAGAAGATTGAGAAGATGAAGATAAGGGAGAGGAAGAAGCACCACACTGGGCAGAATAGAAATAGAATTTAACGCATCCCTCGGCCATCAATAAGCGGGAGAGTAAGCGGTGCGTCAGCACCACATCTCTTCCCGTGCGCCAGAGGCGCACACGGGTTTTCGGCGCGGTCAGACAGGTGTCAGTGTCATCGTTATTCGCCTTAATCGGCGGGTTCCCCCGCCGGACACGAGTCAGTTAGAGAAGACATAGCCATCATGGAACACATAGCCGCTACTGAACAGGTCACGCGCATAGGCTTCAAAATCAAAGTAGTAGCGAAGTTGCTCCGGCACATCATGGAGCAGGCCGTTATCCTCCACCATCTCCACGGTATAGTCCTCCTCACTTTCCGCCTCGCCCCGATATGCATCATCAAAGGCGTCATAATCACACTGGCCGGTATACTCCGCCCACGCGATAAAAGCGGCTTCGCTGCCCTCTGCGACGGCGTGTTTGTAAGCAGCGATAAAATCCCAGTCAATCGAACTTTCAGAAGCGAACTGCGGCGGGATACCTTCCCAGTCCTGAAACATAAATTCTGCATCCATTTCATCGGCATGCAGCGCTCGGCAAGCCTCATAAAAATCGGCCCTGTCGTCAAAATCCGTCAGGTCTAACCATTTGCCGTAAATGCTGCCGCAGTTGTATTTGTGGTAGGTGCCCACATAAACAGAAGGTGTGGTGGTTGCATTGCCCATAATAAAATCCTCCGAGGTCAGGTTTGTCTGTGATCCGGCTTATGCCGTGCCGACACGTCAGGGCTAAAGTTGCGGCACGGCGTTAGCCGTCACAACACCGCAATAACAGAGAGCGGTTTATGGTCCGGCCAAGCCAGCGGGGATTGGCCGATGAATAGCCGAGCCTGCGACGTCCTTATTGCCTGTATCAGACGAAAAAAGAGGGGCACTGCCCCTCCTCCTTTATGAGGCTCTCATCCCGGCCAGCGCATTGCGCAGGCTATTCACTTCACGCCGGCCCTCAATGATAACGTCGTGTAGCACCGTCCAATCCAACCATTGGCGAGGGGGGCATTCAGGCAAACGCAACACATCCTCTTGTAGACCGCTGGAGAGAATATGCTCAACTGATTCACACACCAGATACAGCTCAATAGCGCCAAACCGTGCGCTTTTGTTAAGGATGGCGTCCAGCACTTCGGGTAGCGTCTCGTCGTTTTCATCCAACCAACCTTGCTGGTCACTCTCTTTGGCGACAAGCCGAAAGCGGCGGGTGCCGCGCTCAAACACCGTTTGACCGATTGACGTTAGCGCGGCCTGAATGCGTCGCGAATCCTCTAATACCTGACTACAGACGCTTCCAATCACCTCGCGCAGATAGGTTAGGACAATCGTGAGCTCCTCCTGCATCAGCCATTGCGCGGCAAAGGGAATAGCAATCTGCATCATATCCCCAGTTGCATGGGCTCTTGCGTATATCGGTTGCCATAGAGCACTAACTCGGCTTGGCTGCCCGTCAGCTTGTCGATGGCATCTTCTAGCCGATAGCGCATCGGGGCCAACGTCTGGCTGATATACGGCCTCAAGACAGTCACCAGCTCGGCGGCATCAAGTCTCGCGTAAATGCTTATCCACCCCAGCCAGCGCCCGGATAGCATTGGACCACATCAATATGGGCAGGCCATCCCTGCGCTAACATCAGCGCCCTACCGTGGGAGCAAATCAGGGCGTTGAGTGCGGTGTTTTTATTATTTTCGTGCATATGAAGCACCTCAAATCAAAGGGTTATTCACGCCGCGCACGGCGGCGTGAATAACGATTAAGACTGCAACAATTTGCGTATCTGGATCAGGTCGTTAAGTTTGTGCTGCATCCCTTCGGGGATCTCGCGGTTCTCTTCGCGTGATTGCCACTCTTTCGGCCATAAGGCTTGCTCGGTTACCGGCAGGGTTGCTGCAAACAGCGGGAGTTGTTGTTCCATAGCAGCTTACCTCAATCGATGATGAGCATGATGGCGTTACATTCAGGATGGTTGAGCGCGTAGTCTCGCAGTCGGTAATTGTGTTCGGTCATCGCCCCGCACTCCGTTGTGCAGGCATGGTGGCTATAGGCCAGCAAGCAGACCGCTATTCCTGCTGCCTCAGCTCCTATGTCAGCGCTGTTGCCGTTCATCGTGTTAAATAATGTCCACGCTTCATCGCGGTCCTCATCAGGCTCAGGCGCCATAAATGCCCCGCCGTTACTTAGCGTATAGAACTGCCAGATACCGCCGGAATAATCAGCGCAAAGTCGGTCCATCCAGCCAAAAATACGCGGTTCCAGGGTGAGCCACTGCGGTATGCTGCCGAAATGTTGCGGCCAGAAGCCTCCGCGCTGTTCGTCCGGGACGAGGGTTGCCGTCAGAGCCGGCGAAGTATTGTCAGCCAGTAATGAATGAGTGGTATTGAGGGTCATCGGGTGGGTCATTGGATTTTTCCTTTAAGCATGAATGTGTTGGATGAAAAAATGAATGGAAGACATGAATGTGGGCGGATGTCGAGGGAGGGGGCAGGTTACTAGCTCAACAGGTCCATCATGTTCTCGGCCATCACCCAGAGAGCCCGATTTAATTTAACGTCGCCGTCGATGCCGTTAATGGCACGAGTGTGGGTGCGCTTGCCCTGTGCGTTGCGTCCGGGAAGACCGCCTTTGAGCAAGTTTTCCTGACAGCGATTAAAAACCGACCACAGGTCGTCTTTCCGGTCTTCATACCGGCGCGGTGTCAGTATCTGCAATGCGGTCACCGGCTGATGTTCTTCTCCAAAACGGTAAGTTAGTGCGGCATGCGCCAGTGCCTGTTGTGCCGATGGGGGTAACAACAGCGACTGCATGGCGTCACGTTTCTCCTCCACTTGGTCAAAGATACTCAGCACCTCGTAAGCGCCTTCAATGACCTTCTCCACCACGTTGCCCCGGTGTGGAACTTTAATTTCACCCAACGACTGCCCGCAGACGAGACTGTTAGTACAGACGCTGCGGAAGTACCCTGGCAAAAGCTGAAAACTAGACTCGCCACCGTGCGAATTGAGGATGATGATTTCGGGGACCTGTTGGCCTGTGATTTGCCCCGATTTACGCAGGCGCAGCAGATGCTTGGTGTGCTCGCGACGGCTTGGGTCACGTACACGGGATTGGCAGGCAAAGAACGGCTCAAACCCTTCACGCTGTAGATTCTCCAATAAGGTAATAGTCGGGATAAACGTGTACTTGTCGCTTCGAGAGGTGTGTTTGTCCTCACCAAAGACGCTGGGCACCACCTGCATCAGTTCTTCATGGGTTAACGGACGGTCGCGGCGGATTTGATTCACCGCACCAAAACGGCTGGCTAATCGCATGATGTGTTTCCTTATTAAGCGGTATAAAAGCAAAAAGCCCCCGCATCCAAAAAGGAAACAGGGGCTTCGCGTAGCGGTGGTATCTGCTGGGGTGGGAGCGCTGGGCCTATCGCGATGATGAGCTCAGCGAATGCGCGTTTCTGGAGCATAAAAGTAAAAGCCCATACCTCATATGCCGATATGGGCCTGATGATGGTGACCGATGAGCTATCAGCGGCCCATATACAGGACCTCAGCGCCGACTGTGCTTCCGCCATCATTGACCAGAATGCGGACACGGTCATAAGTGCGATAGCCAGGGTTAAATCCCTCCCACTGCAGAACACGGAGTTTATGCCCAGGCGCCGCGGGGTCTTTCATTCCCGGAATGACTTCAAACGTGGACCAATCAACATCACGGGCATCATTACCGGTCACTGCTTCATAGGCTTTTTGCGCCGTCTGCGTGGCGGTCTGTAAGGTTGCAGCATCAACTTGGGCCAGTGCGGGGGCTGACATCAACACGCTGATGACGATGAGCATGCTCAGTTTTTTCATACCAGTCTCCTTATTGATACATCGCGCTCTATCGTCTTCACTGACGTTATCATGGCGAATGCCATTTCTTTTATAGAACCCGTTCATAGGTGCTTTCCGACGAGATGAATAAGCGCCCTCATGCCTGCGAAACAGAGGGCCAAAAGATTACTGTGGCTGTTCCGGTGGTTGTGGCTGTGACGTCTGCGATAATGGTGAGGGTTGTTGTTCCCGAGTGTCGTTTGGGCCAGGGTGTGGCCTGCCGTGGATAATGTGGTGTTTTGCTAAGGCGTCCGGCATCGCGTTAATGCAATAGTTAATGTAGAAAACATGGAACAACACGGTCCATGCCGGATTCATCTTAAGCTCAAAGCGAAATTGCATGAGCGCATACTGCTGTAAGGCAGCCCGAGCTTTGAACGCCCATACCACCATCAAAACAAACCAGGCGAATGAAATCAGGCCAGCAATCCCTGACATCGTTGCAGCGGTATCATCATAGGCATAACCATACTCATTGAGCTGAAGAGGAAACATCAGGTGGAGGAGAATGGAGACCCCGGCACAAACGGCCATCCAGATAACCAGGACGCGTGAGGCGAAGCGTTGCCCGAGCTCATCCATCATTGCATCCTGGTTTTTATACAGCCACATCAGCGGGTAAATCCCGTACGTGGCGGCGGACAGTAAGACAAAATGCCAAGTCGGTGTTTTCAGTGTTTCTTTTAATGTTGAAATGGTTCGTGCGTGCATAAACGGTTTCCTTGTTATAAATGAACGTGGTGTGATTAATGTGTTGTGAAATACTCGCCCATCTTTTCACTATCGAGATGGCTATCGCTGGACAGAGAGGTCGTATCCAGATTTAAGGGGGTGGTGCACTCATGTGATGAAATCAGGTCACCATTTTTATAGACCTGCACCCCATAGAACTCCACATGCCCCGTGTCTTTACTGAGCAATACATAGTCATATACGCCCTTATTGAATCGAATATAACGGGCTGCCCCCATACCCAGTTGGGTGTAATAGTGGAAGGCTTTCACGCCAAACAGCCCCTCTTTAAGCTCAAGTTCAGTTTTGTCATTCCTGTCGGTATAGCGATAACGATAATCCTGACCATCGGCGGCATAGACACTGATGCGCTTGCCATTATTGAGTGTGCAAAAGGCGTTAATAGGATTGGTGACGGTCGACGGTGGTGGTGTCTGAACCGGCGTAGAGGTTGTTGATGAAGGTAAGGATGGCGTTGGTGAGACTCTGTCCTTACTGATGGCATAACCCACGCTGCCGTCGGGGCTAATCTCGACATCCATATCGGAAATCACCCCCGTATCGGGTTGTGTCGTGGTATAGCGGATAACGCGCACGACCTCGTCGTTAAGGGTTTTATCCGGTTGGCGTATGCGCACCCAGACCTGTTCGTCTGCTTTGCCTTTGGGATGCGACATCAACCATGTGGACTTTGCCCTTGCCAGCGCTTGTGCATAGATATCAGCGGTCAGTGCTACCGGCTCGGGTACTGTCGGAGCCACATCGGGCGCATATTCAGGTCGTGTCGTTGGCTTGGCCGTCACGGGCTCAGGCGGATGTGATGCTTTATACTGCTGATTGAGGTCATCAAGGGTCAGTGAAGGTTTATTGTCAGCCACAGCAGACGCTGTGGGGCGTTGCTCCGTGCGATGAGGAAGAAAAGCCCGGCAGGCTTGGGTAAAGTTTCCTTTGCTGAAATGAGAGGACTGGCCCTCAATCGTCACCTTAGCCCCCATAAACCCCGTGAACGCTTTTATGGCTTTGACTGACAGCGCCTGTGCACTCTGCTCCCCTTGCCCCATCGGTGTCCCCACAATAGTAAACGTGTGGTTATTCGTCGCACGGTTACACAATAGGGTGGCTGGATAGCGATGCCCATCGATATCAATATCCGTAAAGCGCGTGCCGAACTCATCAAGGCGAGGGGCGCATCCACTTTCCATGTTCATAAACACGACGTTCTCACGGGCTACTACCGCGGTGGCATTTTCTTCACGGCTGAGGGATTGGCACTTATTGCCTGTCACCTCCCAGTTATCCGCAAAATAATCACAACCGGCCAGCGCAGCCACGCCGGTGATTATCATTAAAAACTGCCGACCTCTTTTTATTGTCAGCGCCCGGGTTACACACATACCGGTACCTCCCTCATAGCGTGTCCTTCTGTTGGGTAGATGAAATGTCATGACGCGCGAAAGACGTGCATCAGCGGCCTATTCGAGCCACCGTGATAGCCGTCTTTTTTTGCTGCTTTTAGACGCCCACAATCACGCCAAAAGCCCTTACTTTTTGATTGGTTAAAGCAATGAATGGCACATTATCGAACGGTATATTGATAGATAATAACGATCGATATGCTGTTATTGATCGTTATTGTAGATCAATGTATTCTTTTTTCACAACGATGACATCCCTGAAAAGCACACTGTGTCTTGAGTGAAAAATGGAGGGGTGCAGGTGAATTCAACGTAGGCAATGAAAAGGAACAACGAATGTCAGACAACACAGTGCAGACTGAATCTTTTAATGCGGACTCCCTGACAGAGAAAAAATTGAAAGAACTGATTTTTTATCGAGAAAGTTTTGATATCGCGAATGTGAACGACATCAGCGAAACCGTTAAAAAGGTAGAGCACGCGATAGAGCATCAGGAGAAGACGTTAACATGTCGTGTTTATACCGAATACAGAAGTGGCGCGGTAGCGGGCTCTCTATGGTCACCCACAGCGGTGTTGGGTGCCGTCAGTGCTGTTGCTATCGGTGTTCATAATCTGGCAACGTGGAACCCTGATTATGAGATTGGTAAAAACTACGTTAAGCGAACGATATCAGTCAGATATAAAAAGTAGTCCCGCATTAACGGCTACCACCCTGTGAGGCTGCGCCTGTCTCCCGCGATGATTTATGTCATGCGCCCAATAAAAAAGGCACCTGATGGCAATATTCAGGTGCTGGCTTTGAATACCTTCACTCAACCAAAGTATCGGTCCCACAGTCGCATGGCGAACCGAACCAACTTTCTACGCAGTCGTCGGAGTACCATCGCCCAACCAAGAGGATAATGGCTGGGATAAATCACCGTATCGAATGCGATACCGGCCATATCACCAAAGGCTTGGCGTACCGTAGCCTCCGCCTCCTTTGTTTTGTTTTCGGGTTTTAGCTGACTATAAACCGCACTGCTGGCCTGAGGAGGAAGCACGTGCACCATCAGTGCCACAAATGCCGGTAGGTTGTAGCCGGTATGTGCCGACACCGCCATGACCGGGAATGAGGAGGGAAACTGGCTCGCGGCCTGCGTGCTGACCACCGCCAACGACAATAACTGTGTGGGTGAGGGCACCGCCTGTGTTTCGTCCCATTCATGGGCTGGCGAAATACGGTCAGCCTGCGTGAGCACAAACAGAAAGCGTGCCGGGTCAGCACCGTATTCGAGCAACCGACGATGTGTGGCAATATCCACTGAACGCGCACGGTCATCAGCGCGTAATACCCAGATAATCAGGTCAAGCTCAGCCAATAGTTCGCGGTAAAGGGCCTGATACTCCTCATCATATTCCGGTGTTTCACCGATACCGGGTAAATCAACCAACGTCATGCTGCGTTCACCCACAGTGAATACAAGACGCTGGGGAACACGTGTACAGGCGGTTAAATCATGAGTCAGGCAGACAGGTTGCTGAAATAACGCATTACACAGGCTACTTTTGCCTGCCCCTGAGCTCCCCATGATGCCAATCACGGGCTTATAGTGAATAGACTGTTTAAGGTGAGCAAGAATGCGTTCAGTGCTATCGTGCGGTAATAGCGTAAGGCTGGACTCTAGCGTATCGATGGGATGTGGCTGATGCTCGGAGGGAGGGAACATAGATGACTCCTGTGAAAAGGACGTGGTCGGAAACGAGATCTCCGATGCTTCAGACAGGTAATATGGTTGTGAGATTTTTTGGGGTTTTCGGGGGGGGGGGGAAATATGCACGCAAAGCGTGTTAACGCAAGACAGCGTTTTTTAGAAAAGATCCATACAGAAGACCGTGCAGCGAAAATAAGGCGCAGCAAAGCCTGGCTCTGTACTCAGCAGATACTAAAACGCAGTGGTCGTAGCTGTGTTCGACAGTTCTCTTTAACAATGACAATAGAAGATGAAAATCATTTTGATTTTATGATGGTGCGTCATCTGTATATGTTACAACTGGCGAGCGCAGCGACAAAATATGCCCCTAATTTCCCTCGATGGACCGAAGTTGGCACACTTAGGCGGCAGGTATTAAGTCAGCCTCAGTGGTTCAGTCTACATATTATTGTTCCTCGCAGTATTAGACGTAAGGCTGATGCCTTTTATCAAATTACGGGCAAGGGGGCGGTCACAGAAAAACCATTACACGCATCGAATAACACACCCAAAAGTGATGCCATCACCGGGTTTAAAGGAAGTCTTTATGCCGCATTATGCCGAGCATATGGAGAGAGAGAAAGTGTCGATAGGATAATTTCAGACTTTCCCGTAAGCTCATTAGAAATGAAAATTGCGCGTGAGTTCGATGTCACTGCATACCACGATATTCATCACGGCAATTCACCCACCTTACTATTGTTCTGTCTGGAGTGTAATCGACTCGGGTATAAGACGGAATATGAACATGTCGTGAAACTGATGAGAATACTCTCTAATGTTCATGAGCAAGAACAACTGGGCAATGCGCTATTTTTTTCATTACTCTATAAAGGGGAGGAAGATATTTTTACATTATTTTTCGAAAAACTCACAGTAGAGAACAGACAATCGGAAACCCGTAGATTTATTAGCCATGTTTATAATAAATATCTTTTTAGCGCGAATAAACGTCGCTATCAGAAAAAACAATTAGACTCTGTGCCATCTAATCCAGATGTCCAGAGAGAATGAGTTGTTCAATTAACATCTGCTGAGTCGCATTTCTCTCACGAGCCAGTCTGTCGAGTTTACCTTTCGCTGCTGGACTAATTTTTACACTAATTTGTACTCGAGAATCTTTTTTTACAGTAGGAACAGTCCTTTTATACGCTTCATGAAGACGATGTATCAAATAATTTCTATATTTTATTACCTCCTTGAGATTCATATAGTCCTCAGGGAACGTTTCATCAAAAGACGCTACTATTGCATGATATCGCTCTATCATATCTAAAGGTAGATAAAAGGAAATCACGCCTCTTTTATTAAAATAGGGTTCTTTACACATTCGTTCCCACGCCCATTGGGTGGCAGTTTTAGACCTTGGTAACCACGACATATCTTTCACTTTATTAGAAATAAATGCCCATTCAGTCTGCATGTTTTTCATCACTCGATAGGCATCAGCAAATGATGCCATATTTTCCAATATATGGAACCATCTGTTTATGGTCGTTTGACGTTCTGAGTGCGATATTGGATCATTATTAATTTGCATTTTAGTATAAAGGATTACGCTATTATCTCCATCTTTAGCCTCTACACAGAGAGAGTCGCTATTAGCATGTCGAATAAAGAGCCAACACCAAAACGTAACTCGCTCATTATCAATCCACTTCAAATGCTCACTCCTATTGGTGGGCGATAAAAACGTATGCTGAGCAAAGGGATGAGAAGGCTCCTTCCTAGGGAATTCATACTTCGTTTTTAGCTGCTCCCGACGTAACCTCATTTTAATCGACTCACTTTGTGTGATCTTACTCATAGCCCCTCCAGAAAACCAACACTAAAAATCAACATAAAGCTACTAAAATTACAATTAATTACATTTAAGTGTCAATAACTATATCAAAACATGCTTTAAACATGCCGTATATCTAATTTACATGCAATGTTTAAATGGCATAAATAGAGCCATGGCGACAAATCAGGCCTATCATCATTAACGTTAGCTAAAGCTGTTGATATTGCCAACTCTCCGAGGGAATGCGCACTATATAGCGTTCCCCAGTCCCTCAATTCAGTAATTTCTTACATCTCGTGACATGGTATGAGAACGATGTCCGTTGACCTTGAAAGTGACCAACAGATGTTGTCTCCCAACCTCATCCACTTACGGGAGCATGACCATGACGAATAAGATCGGATCTACAATAAACAGTACTATTACCCTCATCCCTCTGCTGGATGACCAACTCGTTGACATGGTTTTTATCACGAACTTCACTCGCATGACGGATAAATGGTTTTATAAATTAATTTCTGAAAATAAATTCCCTGCGCCTATTAAGTTAGGCCGAAGCTCTCGCTGGCGCAGGAGTGAAGTTGAGCAATGGATGAATTCTCGCATCCTTGAATCACGGGGGATATAGCTAAATGTATTTTCATATCTAAATAGAGCGCTAACTTGAGAGTAATATCATCGTTTAAATCTCTGAAAACCATCATTGCTAATGTATTGCTTTTATTCCTGATGAGTCAACCTTGTGTCGGTAATAGTATTATATACATTTTAATACACACTTTACTTTAATACGTACACTTCAATACACCTCATTGAATACACCTAATGAATTAATACCCACATCAGTAATAATCATTTCAGTGTTATTATGCTTAGCTTATAAGCACCTTGAACACTAAACACTCATCTTCTTAAACATCATTCTTTACTCGGTAAGTCTATTCCACCTAGTTTCATGTGACACATTGATTTGAATAAATCATGAACCTATCTTTAAGTCATTCACGGCACCTGCTTTATTCTCTAAATTATCTTTTAGTGATATACACATATTGTATCGTACACGGCGATATCTTGGGATATTGACCAATCCCAAGTACGTTAATGCCTTAAAATACTTTTTCGTCAAGTCACTGCTCTGCAAACTCTCAGTTCATTACACTTTCTATGCCTATAGCCAGTAAAGTATTCTTTTTAAATACCCTACAGAAGGCTCATCATGTTTGATCCAAAATTGCTCATTCAGGGCCAAGGTACCCTGAATTATCATTATCTGGATAAGTTAGAGTTTGTTCTTAAGAACGCCCTGTCTGAATATCCCAGAACATTAGCTATTCGTATCGATTTACATTTATCTCCTAGCTGGTTTAATAACGATATGCCTTTTTGTGCCCCTAACTTATCGTCTGATCTTATGGCTCGGTTCACTCGTTCGTTGATGGCCCAGATTGACAGTTACCGACAGCAATTAACAAAACACGGTAAACGAGCTCATCCCTGTAAGTTACGTTATTACTGGGTGAGAGAGAGAGAAACATCGTGTTCCTCGCATTACCATGCTCTGCTATTCGTCAATAAAGATCTCTTCTGGTTATTGGGGTCTTTTAACTCAGAAAATCACACATTAAGTTCCATGATCCAGAAAGCTTGGCTAAGCGCATTAAGATTGAAAGGAAACGATGAATACCGTGCATTAGTGCATTTCCCTGACAATGCGACGTACGTGCTGGATCGTAACCAGCCTGACTTTACCGATCATTACAATGCGTTCGTATACCGCGCCAGTTATCTGGCCAAGGAGCGTAGCAAGGCTTACAGCGTATCGGATCGTTCAATCGGTTACAGCCAGAAGTGATCTCTTAAGCGACACTAATACGTTGAGCACATTCTTCAGGACGCCTCTGATACGTTTATTCAGGTGGAGATAAACCGGCTTACCTGATGTTTAAGAAACGTAACATCGCAGCCCCTAAACGCGAATGCCGAAAAGTATCACCTGATAAGTTCACGCCAAAAGTCAGCCATATCCTATGAGCATAAATCATCGGACCTCCCCCGAGCACGTTCTTGACTGAAACGTGACCTTTTCATCGTTTGTCACCCTTGGCGGATAAACAGCAACGGTATCTCTCACGCCGACGGCTGCCCGCCATACTGACGACCTATCCGGACACAAGAATGGATCTTAATACTGCACAACGTACCCTTCAGGCGGCTATTGACCAATATCCCCAGCTTATTGCACTGAGCTTCGAACTTTATGGGGATAACAATTATCCCCAAATGCTCTCGTCGATATTTCAAGCCACATTTGAGCCACTTTTTGACGCATTCATAGACGACAGGATTTATGAGGGCAAGAACGTCCCACCCACACAGTTACGCTATCTGTGGTTTCCCACGCCAACGGCGCTTCATGCGCTGGTGTTGTTTAATCAGAACAGTATATGGCAGCCTCGCGACGGTGAGCTGTCTAGTGCCATTGATGCGATTATCCACGGCCTAAATCGGGCAGGACAACAGGTGAGCGGCAGGCCGTGTGTCAAATGGCAAGAGCCTCCCTATTTTCTGTTAGAACGCACCCAGCCGGGGTCTTTCCAGAAGAACTCTACCGCTCTCCTCCAGCATATTTCCAATCTGATACCGAGCATCCCAAGCAGAGGTGACTATCACGTAGTCCAGCTTAAAGACGCTGCTGTGTAATAAGCCCCTTGAACGCGTCAAAGCATCGCGGGTAAACAGATAACAATGACAAACACGACACACCCGTGACGTTGACGCCCCTCGTTCATCATGTCCCCAACTAGGCTGATGGAGCCAATCCGGTATTTTTTAACAGATGAACACCATCCTCTGAGGGCGTATCGGCGAACACCATGACTCAACCTCGTCGAACGTCTCCCACCATTGAGCACTCAGAGGGAGAGAGCAACCATGAATACATTGAACACTACAGATATCCATCAGTTTTCAGCCGAAGATCCACTTATCGACATGGCATTTATTACCACGTTTACCGGCATGACCGATAAGTGGTTCTACAAGCTCATTAGCGAGGGGCAATTCCCGAAACCCATCAAACTCGGACGCAGCTCTCGCTGGTTTAAAAGCGAAATAGAAGCTTGGATGCAGCAGCGTATTACGCAGTCCCGCGCATAGCCTCTCAGTTCGCCATTCACTGCAAAACCCACGGTTCGTCCATCCCAAGCCATTATTCGCCCCCCGCCAGTCTGCCCATTAGAGGGCCATTTCGCCTGCGCGTCATGTGGCAAAACATGCCTGATGTATACCCATTCTTATCAGGAATGAACATACGCACTCACTGTGAACTCAAATATTCAGAGCGGTGCGCGATCGGGTGTTTCATCTCAACTGTCCCGCCAAAGAAGTTAACCGACAGGCAGTAGCCCACTAAACTGAGGTAGTTCTATGAAAAACAAACACGTTAAAAGTGCCGTCAATGAATTCGGATGTCTTATCTCTGCGGCAGAGTTCTCAGATCCAACGTTATGGAAATTTTACTGCTTTCATTGCTCATGCCCGATGGCGTTGGTGGTGATACACGATGAGACATCGTATTTTGTCCATGACCCCATGCAGCTTACCGAAATAGCTTTCTCAGCATGTCCTACCCTAGTGTGCTAACCCTTCGCTAGGCGCTTCCCTAGAGGGATGCCTGTCGCTCACGCGCAGTGTATTTTACGCCCGGAGCCGGCGACCAGCCCTCAGAGCAAATGTACTGATGCTTCATGTGGCGGCTAAGCATGTTCATGCTGAAATGGATGCGACGTATGGCAGTCGGCGCATGTGTATTGAGCTGCATGAACAGGGTTTTAACGTTGGCCGATACCGTGCCCGTCAGATAATGAAGACCCTGATGCTGGTTGCGAAGCTTCCCGGACGTCATCGCTTCCACGTGGTGGTAAACAGGCTGTAGTGGCGGCTAATCTATTGAATCGACAGTTTAATCCAGAGACATTAAATACCTGGTGGTCTGAACCATACCGTTTTTTCGGGAGACTAAACTCGCAGTGAAAGGAGACCCGAAATGACATCCAAACGAGCAAACCGTTACCCACCAGAACTGCGTGAGCGGGCTGTCCGAATGCTGCTGGAACAGCGCAGTGAATATCACTCAGAACACGCCGCCATCAACTCCATCGCGCCAAAAACTGGCTGTAGCCAGCGTGGCTACGTCAGCATGAACGCAATAATGGTGCCGGCGGTGGCGGGCTCACAAGCGATGAGCGTCAGCGTCTCAAAGAGCTGGAGCAAGAAGTTCGTGAACTGCGGCGCAGCAACGATATTCTGCGCCAGGCCTCAGCTTATTTTGCGAAGGCGGAGATGCGTTGGAGCAGGCCCTGTGGGCCCGGCGACCGTCCGGCACTATCCATCACTCGGACAAAGGCTCGCAGTACGTGTCGCAGGCGTACGCGCAACGATTTCAAAAACCTGAGCTTGGCGCATCAATGGGCAGTATAACGACAACTAATATCTAAGTCGCATTGCAGAAAATTTGTGTGAAAAGATGGTAGAGTAATACATGACTTTCTGGGTGGAGTAGGGTAAATACGCACTTCTTTTCAACTCATATTTTCTTGTGTATGTCTGCCACATACGGACTTTCATCAGCGTTTTGTCGTGATGATATTCACGCTCGCTATCGCGACTAAAATCAGCAACACACCGACTATCTGCAGCACACTCACTTTCTCGCTGAGTAAAATAATGGCAAAAATGATCGAAGCGGGTAGCTCAAGTGCCGATAATACGCCCCCCACGCTGGCAGTGATTTTTGGCATCCCTTGGGTAAAACACCATAGCGGGAGTACGATAGAGAAAACGGCGATGATGCTCCCCCACTTTAAAGATAAATAAAGTTCAGCGATATTAAGGTGCCGCCCCCAGATAACACTGATAACAATCAGCGCGCCAAGAGAAAGATAAAAAGCCCGACCTATTGAGGAAGCGTTAGGCGCTAAGCTGTTTGTCATCATAATGGTAATGGCATAGCAAAATCCGGCCATAAAACTGTATGCGAGACCGACAACTGAAATATCACCGACACGCTCAATGACATTGGTCGCAAGCACAGTACCCACTAGGATCACCATGATGCATAACAACTGGCCCCGAGTCGGGATCACCTTTTTAAATAAGAAATCGAGTACCGATGTGATCCACACAGACTGCATCAGCATAACCGCCGCTATCGCGACGGGGATATACGCTAATGAGGCAAAATAAAACGAGTTTGTCAGCGCTAATGCACTTCCAGCAAAAATAAGTCGTCGTTTATCGTAAGTGCGAATAGGAGCGGCTTTAATCCCTCCTATTCGTGTCAAACAGACATAAACTATCCCGAGAAACACAAATGCCAATAAAAACTGAAAGAAGAGAATGTTGCCTTCTGTTAGCCCTTCAGCGCGCGCAATTTTTACTAATGATGCCGGTAAGCCATAGCTAATGGCACCAAACAATACGAAAAGAATACCCTGTAGCTTCATCATTTCCCATTAAGAATATCAGCAGCATAAAATCACTGTTTAGCTGAATAAATATTAAAGAATACACCTATCTTGGGCGGTTGCCCTCTGCGCTCAGCAAAGTTTGCCCAGTGTACCTGTATGCGAAAGCTCAAAGAGCACCTCGGCAATATACATGATTAAAAAACGTAGCGCTCATTCCCTCTTGCATGGGCAATGCGTAAATATATCGACCACACTACGTTTAATCCTAAAAGTAATAATGTGATATTGAATGCCAACGAAGAAAGCAATTAATTACTTGATAAATATATACATATTAAATTTCATACTGTGATAAAAAGAGATAATGAACTATTGCCTCATTCATTCGTTGGGAAGATAATCAACTGGAACTTGTTTGCTGTTCATATAAATTTTATTTTGCCCTACCTCTCCGTAGGGCTTTTTTTTTCCTACACCTTCCAATTGCTCTTATTCATCTCCATCAAATCTTATTGAAGTCTAAGCCATATGCCGTTCTCTTTGGTCATTACCCCATGGATGATTGAGGGTATTTTTTACTTAAGTCGATATTTATTATTTTATTTACTTTCCATATAGGATGAAATGCTACTCAATAACGTAAGGAAAAAAGCTTTTACTGTCCAACTCATGATTATGCAAATCCTAACATGCTGATTTTTAATTACTTTCACAATTATTAATCAGCGCTAATGTGTTGAAATACCCTTCCTTTTCATCTTGTTATTCTGTCAATTATTATGCTGCGTTAAAACTTAAGCAATGTGCACCTATCTCAGCCAAATATCAGGGAAGAACCGTGACATCAGGACAACGTCAAAGCATAAAGCCTCCACGCTCTTTCCTTTTCTTGGGTTTGAGGTCAAAGGGCGCCTTATTCTCTTTATGCCTGCTATTGACGGCGTGGGTGCAGGCTGCACCGTTAAGCCCCTCTGACCGTAATAGCATTGAACTGCAGCAGCAAGATATCCTGCGCCAAAACCAGCTTCAACGTGAGGCGCTAGAACGTAGCCAAACAGTTCGCCCGTCATTACCGTCCGCAGGCGTCGTCAATCAAGGCCCCTGCTTTACCCTCAATACTATCGTGTTTGAGGGGGCAGACCATCTTTCTCGTTATCGACAGCGTCAGTTAACCGCTGACTTTGTGGCAAAGTGCCTTAATTTATCGCAAATCAATCAGCTGATTAAAAATGTCTCTGACGATTACATTCAACGTGGGTATATCACCAGTCGTGCCTTTTTAACCGAGCAGGACTTGTCACAGGGCACGCTGACGATTGTTGTCCTTGAAGGGAAGCTTGGGGATATTACGCTTGAAGGAAAATCCTCGTTAAGTCTTGCAATGGCCTTTCCTCATTTGAAAGGTAAAATTCTTAACCTGCGCGATATAGAGCAGGGAATGGAGCAAATCAATCGCGTCCGCAGTACGCCGGTACAAATCGAAATATTACCGGGCAGGCAGCCCGGCTATTCCATTGTCAATCTCACCGCCACGCCTGAATTCCCTTTACAGTTTGGGGTGGGGTTTGATAACAGCGGACAGAAAAGTACCGGTGTGGGTCAACTCAATGCTTCACTCACGGCCAATAATCTACTGGGTCTGGCTGACCGCTGGTTTGTCAGTGGAGCGCGCAGTAGCGCCTTTGCCAATGACCATGACGCACAAAGCGTCCAAGCAGGCGTGAGTATTCCTTACGGATATGGGCTACTCGACTACAACTATGCCTACAGCAATTACCTGACCACCATTAATAACCGTGGCTATGATTGGCGTTCACGTGGGGACACCCAAACACACCGCGTCACGGGCAGTTGGACCGTCTACCGTGACAGCGACATGAAAACAGCACTTATGTTGGGGCTGACCCGGCGTAGCAGTCAAAACTACCTCGATGATGTACGGCTCGACAGCAGCAGCCGGGTGCTCACCAGTGCGATGTTGGGTATTAATCAAAGCTTCCGATTATGGCGTGGTTTTGCCACTTTCAACCCCACGTTTAATCGCGGCATTCCTTGGTTAGGGGGCGAGCATGATACAGATAAAGCGCCTCACTCACCTCAGGCTGAGTTCACTAAATGGACGCTGTCGAGCAGCTATTACTTACCCCTCACCGACAGTCTCACCTATCTCACCAGCGCTTATGGTCAATGGACACCTGACCGACTCTACGGCAGTGAACGCTTAACGATTGGCGGCGAGAGCTCAGTGCGCGGATTTAAAGAGCAGTACCTTGCCGGCGATAAAGGCGGCTATTGGCGTAACGAGCTGGACTGGACCTTATTCTCATGGCCCCTTCTCGGCAACGTCGGGGCTGTTGCGGCTATCGATGGTGGCTATCTTCAGCCGGACTCACGCGACCCTTATGCCTCTGGCACCTTGTGGGGAGGGGCTGTCGGGCTCTTTAGTGCCGGGCGCGTTGTCTCAAATCAGCTCACCGTTGGCTGGCCGTTGTCTTATCCGGGGTGGCTCACGCCGGATAGGGTCTCAGTTTATTATCGTATTGGATTGGCGTTTTAAGGAACCTGCACATGGCTGAGCATTTATTAACTCCATCCATACGCTATCGCATCCTGAGTTATACCCTCAGCGGACTACTTGTTCTTCAGCCCGTGATGCCCGCGCTCGCAGCCAGCATCACACCGGTAACGCCCGGCACACAGATGGATAAGGCGGGTAATGGTGTGCCCATCGTGAATATTGCCACACCCAATCAGGCTGGGATTTCTCATAACCAATACCAGGATTTTAACGTCGGTAAAGAAGGCGTCATCCTAAATAATGCCACCGACCGCCTGACGCAAACTCAGTTGGGTGGGCTTATCCAAAATAACCCTAACCTCAAACCAGGAAAAGAAGCGTCTGGCATCATCAATGAAGTCGTGGGTGCCAACCGCTCTGAGTTACAAGGCTTTGTTGAAGTCGCCGGTAAGCAGGCCAATGTCATGGTGGCCAACCCCTACGGTATTACCTGTAGCGGATGTGGTTTTATCAACACCCCGCAGGCCACCCTCACCACAGGGAAGCCCGTTCTTGACGCATCCGGAGTATTACAGTCCGTCGAGGTGACAAAAGGCAGCATTTCGATTGAGGGGCAAGGACTTAATGCCAGCCAAACGGACCGCGTTAACCTGATTGCTCGCGCCACGGAGATGAATGCGCAACTACATGCTAAAGACCTCACCGTCATTGCTGGTGCCAATCGCGTGAAGGCAGATGGCACTGTTGTGCCGATAAAAGGTGAAGGACAGGCACCCACACTGGCCATCGATACGCGCGCACTTGGCGGGATGTACGCCAACCGTATTAAGCTGGTTTCCAGCGAAACAGGGGTTGGTGTCAACCTTGGCAATCTCAATGCACGACAAGGTGATATCCAACTCGACAGTCATGGGCATCTCACCTTGGGCAACACCTTGGCGCAAGGCAATTTGCAGGTCAACGCGGCGCAGGCGACACTCAGCGGCGAACAAAAAGCCGGCAACGCTATTGATGTTAATACACAAGACGGGCTTGTACTGAATGACGCTACCTTAACAAGCGGCAAGAACATCAGTCTGAGCAGTCGTGGCACAGTCAATATCAACAATAGCCGAGTGGCGGCGGGGACGGATGCGTTAGGTGCAGTCACCCCTCAAGGCTCGCTTGCACTCAGCGCGCAACGTCAAAACTGGAAAAATAGCGCCCTGAGTGCCGGTAATGTGACGGTGAAAGCCACGCAGAGCCTGACGCAGGACACGCCATCAACACTGATGGGATTAAAATCGGTTAATGTTGATGCCGCTCAAGCAACACTCGATGGTAAAAATAGCAGTGCTCAAGATATCTCGCTCACCAGCCAAACACTCACAACCGGTAAACAGTCTGAGTTAAATGCTCAACGCAACCTAGAGATAAAGGCCACTCAAGCGGCTACGTTGCAGGGACAAGCGCTGGCGGGGCAGGATGTTCAACTTGTCAGCGCGGCGTTAACACAATCGGGGACGTTAAAAAGCAATCGCAACACCACCCTGAACACACAGTCTCTGGATAATACAGGGCTTCTTCAGTCCTTGGGGGCATTGACGCTTAACGGCGAACAGTTAAACAACCGCGGACGTATTTTATCGGGCGCGGATATGAACGTGTCAGCCCTAAATCTCAGCAATGCGGGGTTATTGAGTGCCCAGCAGCAGCTATCACTTGAACTCCAGCACGCATTGGATGTTGCCTCCTCGGGCCAGTTACTGAGTGATACTACATTGCTTGTTCACGCTGATGACCTTCAGAATGCGGGCCTCATTCGGGGAACGCAATCTCTTGATATCAACAGCCACAACGTGAGTACCCGCGCGAATTCAAGCCTGCTCAGTGATGGCGATGTCACCTTGTCAGGGCAAACGCTCTCGCTGGCAGGGTTAACATCCGCTAAAGGGGCTCTGAGCCTCAATGGTCAGTCGCTGACCACACAGCAAAGCGCCAAAACGCAGTCAGCTAAACGTATTGCTATCAATGCAACAACCCAAGGTGACTTGTCAGGCGAGCTTTTCTCAAGCGGCGCGTTAGATATCAAAGCGGATCATCTTATCCATCGTGGCAACACGCAAGCACAGTCTGTTTCTCTTTATACTACGGCGTTTGAAAATCAGGGGCAGCTCACCGCCTTGGGCGACCTCACACTCCAGAGTCAATCCGTTAACCAAAGCGGCACAATACAAGCATCAGGGCTGGCGGCTATCACAGCGAATAGTCTGGACAACCATGGCGTATTCGGGGCGAACTCCCTCACCTTTAACATCGGAGAGCGCTTAACGAATGCACCGGCAGGTTTACTGAGTGCTGAAAATGCGTTAAACCTTCACGCCCGAAATGTTGATAATGCAGGAAAGCTCACCGCCCAGGCGCTTTCTCTCACTGCTGATAGCATCGATAACAATGGCCTACTTCGCGGCCTTCAGTCCTTAAATATCGACACGCAAAGCCTCAGTAATCGCCAAGACGGCGTGCTTTACAGCCAGCGTGGGTTTACCCTTTCAACTCCGGTATTGACCAATATGGGCGTCATTGGGAGTGAGAGTGATATCACGCTCAGTGGCCAAACTTTCGATAACAGCGGCGAAACTCACGCGGCTAACCTGACGTTAGCGCATAAAAACATCACCAATGCCAGCGGCGGTCGCCTCCTGGCTGACAATGTATTGACCAGCAACAGTGATGTTTTGACCAATGCAGGCTTACTCGCCGCCGATATCACGAAGATTACCACTCCAAATATAACCAACACAGGCACGCTGCAAGGCAGCCAATCGCTCAACGTTGTAGGTCAAACGGTGGATAATACCGGTCGTTTACTCACGCAGGGGCAGTTACAACTCGAGGCCCTGACACTCCGTAATGCCGGTGGTATTCAAGCCAGCGATGCACTAAGAGTTTATGCATCCCATCTGGATAACCAAAAAAGCGGTGTCATGCTCAGCGCTAATAGTCTGGCTCTACAGAGTGACTCACTCAAAAATAGCGGATTACTGCAGGGTAAAACGCTTGAGCTTCAAGCAACGGATTGGGAAAACACAGGGAATGCCCTTGGTGAGCAAATAGCGACCCTGCGCATCCTAGGCCAACTCAATAACACGGGGAAAATTTTAGGGCAGCGCGATATCACACTGAGTGCACAGGCAATGGACAATTCTGGATGGTTAGTCGCCAACATCCTGACGCTACAAGGCAAAGTGGCTAATCGCGGCCTTATTCAGGGAAGTCAGACGCTCTCATTAAACGGACCTCAGCTATATAACTATTCGAACGGGCAGTGGCTAAGCGACGGCGTCATCAGTGTTCAAGGCACTAATATTAAAAATGAAGGTACTCTACAAGGTGATACTGTCCGTATTCATACCGACACCTGGGTAAACACCGGTCGCACACAAGCGCAAACAGGCCTCAATGTCGAAGCTAAAGGAAGTATTGATAACCAAGGGTATCTATTGAGCCAAGGCGATGCCTCTTTGCAGGGTGAAACACTCTCCAATAGTGGAACACTCGCCGCCAATAAGCTCATCGTGACGACACCTATACTGACCAACAGCGGGCTGCTCCAGGGAAATCGCTCACTATCGTTGATAACCTCTCATCTTAAAAATGACCACACTGGTCAAGTGGTGAGTGGCAGTGCATTAGATTTGACCTTAGACGATATGGATAATGCGGGGCTTCTTCAGGTTAACGATAATTTAACGTTGCAAGGCCGTCATTTCACCAATCAAGGTAAGGTCATCGCGAATAACATCGCGTTGACCTGGAGTGAGTTCACCAACCAGCAAGGCGGGCAGTTATTAGCGCGTAGCGATGCGATATTGAACGCTCCCCTTTTAAGTAATGCGGGAGTCATTGCGGCAAATAACGTCACGGTGACAGGGGCGACAATAGATAATTCGGGCATACTCCAAGGAGCGAATTCCCTCGTCTTATCAAGCCAAATACTTAACAACCATGCTTCTGGAAGTATTCTCAGTAAAGGCGATCTTCGCCTGCAAAGTCGTCAGGCCAGCAATGACGGTGAGTGGCAAGGGGATACTCTGAACTTTGATGTTGATGATTTTAGCAACCAAGGTGCGGTGAAAGGCATCGCTCAGCTTACTGGGCATTCAACCCATTCCCTCACCAATAGCGGGTTAATATGGAGTCAGGCCAACGGTGAGTTGCAGGCCCATCAGATACAGAATACGGGCAAAATAATGTCCGATAATCTGACAGTGACGGGCAACACAGTCAATAATAGCGGACTGTGGCAAGGCACCCACGATGTCACCGTACAAGCGGATACACTTAACATAGGGAAAACAGGAAAGGCCATTGCAGGCCGCAATGTCGCTCTGACCACCGCGCACTCCCTGATTAATGAAGGGGTCATACAAGGCGCGCAAGCGACGCTCAATAGTCCAATATTGCGCAATAGCGGCACTCTACTGGGCCTTGAGAAGCTTACCCTCGCCGTCGCTGATACATTGACTAATATCGGTCAGATATTGAGTCAAGGCTCGGCTAACCTCCAAGCAAAAGCCTATGACAATCGCGGTGCTTTGTTAAGTGCAGGCGACCTGTTCCTTAAAGGCAGTACATTAACCAATGCAGGTAATATTCAAGGACAGCGTCTCACCATTACTCCAGCCAGTGTGAATAACAGCGGCTCATTAATTGGGTTGGATTCGCTGACATTCAATGCGAATAACCTGATGCTCACCAATACAGATACGGGGAAGCTGCTCAGTCAGGGGACTCTCGATGTCCAAGGTTTAGATGTGACGAACCTCGGGGTTTGGCAAGCTCAAAACATCTTGCTGAAGGCACGCAACCTCAACAATCAGGGGGCGATCCAAAGTGCGCAGTCATTGGCGCTCTCTGTATCGAGTGATTTGCACTCCACCGCAGGCAGTAATATTACTGCTAATGGCCAAGCCGCCTTACAGGCGCTCAGTATTATCAATCAAGGTGAGTGGATTGCCAAAAATCTGACGATTAAGGCAGGCCATCTTGATAACGCCGGCACAATCAGCGGCGTTGACGGTCTGACTATTGAGGCCACGCAGGATGTTATTGCACGCATTGATAGCCAACTGCTATCGGCAGGGGCTTTAGTCCTTAACGCGGCGTCGATAGATAACCAAGGCCGCCTTCAGGGCAATAACGTAGACATACACGCACAAACGCTACGTAACGCCGGTCAGATTTACAGTGCCTCAGAGATGGTTATTGTACCGAGCGAAAGTCTCACCAATCTGTTATCGGGCGTCATTCAAAGCAAACAGGGGCTAACGCTCACCACGCCAAACTTGAGCAATGAGGGCCTTATTCAAGGCGGTGAGTCCTCACAGATTAACGCAACCGACAGCTTACACAATAGTGGGAAGCTGCTCTTTGCCAAAGACTTGACGCTCAGTGGAGGTGACTTCGTTAATACCGGGCTCATTCAGGCGGACGCCATCACGCAAAACGTCATGACGTTTAATAACCAAGGAACGTGGCGCGCTCAGCAGCAAGGTTCACTCACAGGGGATACGCTTAAAAACACCGGCACGCTGCAAGCGGGCAATCTCACACTTACTGCGCACGACGTCAACAATGGCGGCACCGTTCTGGGTACCTCGAGCGTCAGTGTTCAAGCGGATACGCTTTCCATCGACCATGATGCGGCACTGATGAGCGGCGGTGATTTACGAGTAGTGAGCACGGTGCTGGATGCACTGGGACGTATCGTGGCGTTGGGTGACACCACCCTCAATATCATCAATACCTTTGCCGGCCAGAATGTCGTCGCGGCGGGCAAAACGCTCACGGTTCACACCCAAGGCGACCTGCTTAATCAAAACGTGATGCAAGGGCAAGCGGTTAACCTGCATGCCGGCGGCACGCTTAACAATCAGGGGCTAATCACCCTCGGCACAGGAAAGAGCTCCTTTGATGCACAGCATATTACGCTGGATGCTTCAGGCTCGGTGCAAGGTGGGGGCAACATCACGCTCACCAGTGCGAGTGATATTCTCGTTAACGGATTTACCGGAACCGCAGGCTCGCTGACGCTGAGTGCTATCAACAACATCCTTAATACTGCCCTGCTCTACGCTGGCAATGATATGCGCCTGTATGCCCAGAGTGTCAAAAACCAACGCGGTGACATTCTGGCAGGCAATAACCTCTGGATACAGAAAGATGCCTCGGGGAATGCCAACACCGAGATAGTGAACACCTCAGGCACGATTGAAACGCAAAGCGGTGACATCACGTTGAATACCGCCCACCTACTCAATCAGCGTGACGGTCTTAAAGCGACGCAATCTCAAGTTAACGGGGCGCAAACACTGCCTGGCGTAGGCGACGCTACGCTCGCGGTCGATATCAGCCAATTGCCTGAAGGGAGTTTTGGCGTCAATGGCTACTCGTATACCAAACAGTCCGGCCCGTGTAATGGGCATGGTGCGTGCAGCTATAACCATTTTTATCAGTACTACTACGCCCCGTTTAAAGACACCGCGAAGCAGAAGTTTGTTTACAACCAAACTCGCACCGATGTCACCAGTGACGGCGGTGCGGCGCGTATTGCTTCAGGGCGAAACCTCACCCTTCATGCGGGGGCATTAGACAATGCCGCAAGCGTTATACTTGCCAACAAGAATATGACGCTGGCAGGCAATACACTCAATAACCAGAGTTGGCAATCAGGGACGTGGACAGACTATCTGGTTTATGAATATGCACCTGAGAAATATAGCCAACAACAGTATGCCACGGGTACGGTTGATACATTACATACAGGGTACACTAGCAGCGGCGAGAGTATCGTATTACCTAAAACGAATACCATCACGTTCACGCTGGCAGGCCATGAGAATGCCGAGGAAGTGGGTGATATTTACCGGTCTGTCATTCAAGCCGGTGGCGATGTTACCGCTCAATTTGCGGATACTATCGGGAATGAAACGACGTCTTCCCACGCAGGCCAAGTGGGCGGAACACTTTCCGCCCCTCAGCTCAACGCCTTAAGCCAACCACAGGTCAACACGGGCGTGGATAAAGAAGGACTCACTGATACTGACAACGTCACGGTCGGAGGACCGCGCTGGAATGATGCACTTCAGGATGCACTGCAAAGCATTTCGGGCGGTAACGCCCTGGTCAGCGACGAAGGGGCAACCTCCTACGCGAACTATGCCACCACAGGGCAAGACCTTACGTCACTGGGCGATAAGCTCACCCTAAAAGATGCCTCCATCTCCCCAGAGAACGTATCGACGCTCAATAAGTATCACCCCAAAACTGTCGACACCAGTGCTTACCCTCTGCCGACCGGGAATAACGGATATTTTGTGGCAACCTCCGACCCTGATAGTCCGTATTTAATTACAACTAATCCTAAACTTAACGGACTGGGGCAGTTAGATAACAGCGTCTTCAATGACCTCAACACGCTGTTAGGTATTCAACCGGGGCAAGCGCCGCGTGAGACCAACAGCACGTGGACGGATGAACATCAGTACTATGGTTCATCCTACTTCATGGACAGGTTAAACCTTCATCCAGACTATGACTATCGTTTCCTCGGCGATGCGGCCTTTGACACTCGCTATGTGAGTAACGCATTAGTCAATCAAACCGGCAGCCGCTATTTGAATGGGATGGGTTCGGACTTAGCGCAGATGCAATATCTGATTGATAATGCCGCTCAAGCGCAGCAGGGGCTTGGATTAACGTTTGGCGTAGCCTTGACTGCAAACCAGATTGCTGCACTCGATAAAAGCATCCTCTGGTGGGAGGCGAGTACGGTCAATGGTCAAACGGTCATGATACCGAAACTATATCTGTCCCCGAAGGACACGACCATCGCCAATGGCAGTGTTATTACCGGTAATAATGTGACCCTCAATGGCGGCCATATCGTTAATAGCGGTAGTACGATAACCGCGCATCAAGATATCGCTGTTAACAGTGAAAATGCGTTGGATAATCTCAACGCGGGCCTGCTTAGCGCAGGTGGCAATCTCAACTTAAACGCGTTAGGCGATATCAATAATATTGGGTCAACCATCCGCGGAAATACCGTTGCCCTAGAAAGCGTCAATGGCAGCATTAGTAATATCACTCAGGTCAAAGATTTCACCGCAGGCAGTGTAGGCGGAAGCGGTCATCAATCGATTGATTTTACACAAACGCTGCAAGGCTCAACGGCAGGGATAAGCTCATTGGACTCATTGAGCCTTAAAGCAGGTAAAGACATCAGTATAACCGGTGCGACAGTCTCTGCTGGCGGTGATTTAGTGATGAATGCTTGGGGCGATATTGCCGTAACGGGCAATACACTCACCGACAGTTTCCAACAATCAGGTGCATGGAACAAAGTTGACACAAGCGACAAAAAAACAACCTATCACGGCAGCGCCATCACATCAGGGGGAAACCTTCAGGTGCAGGCGGGTCAGGATATCGCGATAACGGGCAGTGCCCTGAATGCCGGTCAATCCGCCTCTGTGCAAGCCGGTCATGATATCAACCTGAATGCGGCTCAGACACAGACCTCACAGCAACAAGGGGGCGTATCGTCAAGTGCCACTGACCACACCCGCACCACGCTGACCAGTGGCACTGACCTTTCGCTGTCCGCAGGACGAGATATCCACAGTCAGGCGGCAGGTCTAGTGGCAGGTCAAGATGCGACATTGACCGCAGGACGTGACGTGACGCTTGATGCCGTAGCAAACACCAGTAACACCGCCTATCACGCCAAACGCACGCAGAGCGAAACCGAAAGCGTGCGTCAACAAGGAACAGAAATCGCCAGCGGCGGCAACACCGCGATTACCGCGGGACACGATATCACGGCGAAGGCGGCCCAAGCCGAAGCAAAAGGCGATATTACCTTGAAGGCAGGTCACGACATCACGTTGGATACTGCCACCGAGAGCGATTATCGATTCTACGAAAAAACCAAGGTCAAAAGTGGCTTCTTATCCAAAACAACCACCCATACCGTTGAGCAAGACTTTGCGACTCATGAGAAAGGCAGTCTGCTGAGTGGCGATAATGTCAAACTTCAGGCGGGACATGACCTCACCGTTCAGGGCTCTTCGGTGGTGGGTGACCACGAGGTCACGGCCAGTGCGGGTAATCATGTTGATATCACCGCAGCGACAGAAGAACAGTCCAGTTATCGTCTCAAAGAGAAGAAAAAAAGCGGCGTGTTTAGCGGCGGGGGTTTAGGGTTTACGGTTGGGAGTACGAGCTCTCGCCATCAAATCAATGAAGACGGCACAACGCAAAGTCAGAGCGTCAGTACGATAGGCTCCACGTCGGGTGACGTGAGCATAACATCTGGCAACCAAACTCATATCGGTGGTGCGGACCTTATTGCCGGCAAAGACTTGAGCGTCACAGGCAGTAGCGTGGTGATTGAGCCGGGCCATGACAAGCGCTCTCGTGATGAAACCTTCGAACAAAAAACCAGTGGGTTGACCGTTGCCCTCTCTGGCGCCGCAGGTGGCGCTATCAACACCGCGGTCAATACCGCCCAAGACGCGAAAAAAGAAACTGATGGCAGACTAGCGGCCTTACAGGGCACGAAAGCCGCCTTGTCCGGCGTACAAGCCGGTCAGGCGGTTGCGCTTGAACAAGCCAAAGGAGGAAACCTCTCCAATACCGTGGGTATCAGCGCGTCATTAGGGAGCCAGAAATCCAAATCGGAATCGCACACACAGTCCGATAACGTCACGGGCTCTACGCTCACCGCAGGCAATAACCTATCGGTCACCGCCACGGGTAAAACGCCGGGTGAGCACAGCGGAGATATCGTGATTGCAGGCAGTCAGCTGAAAGCCGGCGGCGATACTCACTTGGATGCACACAACGACCTCCTGCTTGGTGGCGCGGCTAATACCCAGCAAACGACCGGAAAAAACAGCAGCAGCGGCTTTGGCGTCGGGGTGGATGTCTCCACGGCAGGCATTAGCGCTTCTGCAAATGCCAATAAAGGCAGTGGCAAAGAGAACGGCAATGGCACCCAGTGGACCGAAACCACCGTCGACAGTGGGAAAACCATCACGCTCAATAGTGGACGAGACACGACACTCAATGGCGCACAGGTCAGCGGTGAAACCGTCACGGCCAATGTGGGCCGGGATTTAACCCTGAGCAGCCAGCAAGACAGTGATCGCTATGACGCCAAACAAAACAGTGTCTCAGGTGGGCTCTCCATCCCTATTACCGGTGCCGGAGGCGGTGCTCAGCTCAGTATCAACCAGGACAAAATTCACAGCAATTATGACTCGGTGCAGGAGCAAACTGGGATTTATGCAGGTATTGGTGGATTTGATATTACCGTCGGTCAGCATACGCAGTTGGATGGCGCGGTGATTGCCAGTCAGGCCGATAAGAGCAAGAACAGTCTGGAGACGGGAACGCTGGGCTTTAGTGATATCCACAATCAGGCGGATTTCTCGGCTGAGCATCAAGGAGGAAGCTTCAGTACCGGCGGTAGCCTGCTGGGTAACTTACTGTCTAACAGCAATAATCTGACATTAGCAGGCGGCAATCATGAGGGGCATGCCCAAGGCACCACGCAGGCGGCCGTAAGCGATGGCACAATTACCCTCAATGACAAGGCCCATCAGAAGCAGGACGTGGATGCGCTAAGTCGTGATACAGACCATGCCAACGACAGCATCAGCCCAATATTTGATAAAGAAAAAGAGCAAAACCGCCTAAAACAGGCTCAGCTGATTGGCGAGATTGGCGGGCAGGTCTCGGATGTTATCCGCACCCAAGGGGACATTAACGGATTGACCGAAGCGCTTAAACAACACCCTGAGTTAAAAGGTGATGAGAAAGCGTTGCGTGAAACGTTAGAATACCAGACAGCAATGAAGCAGTACGGCACCGGCAGTGACATGCAGAAAGCCGCACAGGCGGTGACGGCGGTACTTCAGGGGCTTGCCGGAGGCAACATGGCGCAAGCGGTCGCCGGTGGCCTCAATCCGTATGTGGCTGAGCAAATCAAGAAGTCTACCGGGGATAACGACACAGCCAATGTACTGGCCCACGCGGTGTGGGGTGCGATGGCCGCTGAGATGAGCGGTAACTCAGCCGCCGCAGGGGCTGCAGGCGCGGCGAGCGGTGAGCTAGCAGCCCGTTATCTGGCTAAGACACTGTATGGTGCTGACACACCAGAAAAAATCGCTGAACTGAGCGAAGAGAAAAAGCAAAATATCAGCACCCTCTCTACCGTCGCATCAGGATTGGCTGGCGGTGTTGCCGGTGACAGCAGCGCTAATGCGCTTGCAGGAGCTCAGGCCGGTAAGAATGCGGTTGAGAATAACTTCCTCTCTGGTGATATGTTTGCACTCGATAGGAAAGTGAAAGCAGCGAAAGAGAAAGGTGAAGATATTGAACCTATTCTGGAAGATGCCCGAAAGCAGTCTCAAAAAGACAGGGAGAAAATGGAGGCTTCTTGTAAAGCCAACCCTGATACTTGTGGGTTCTCGCGTGATGCGGCTAATGATGCTCAAAGTGAAATACTGGAGAATGGTCCATTCCTGAATATAGATCCTGATGTAGCAAAACTGGTTGCTCAGGAAACAGCGAAAGACAATGCGGTTATCAGTCAGAATACGAGCGAGTTTGGCAAAGGGTTAGTTGTTGCTTCAGAAGGATTGTCAATCATTGCGGGGATGGGTACCAGTGCTGCGTTAAACGTGCTGAAGACCGGCGGGGCAATCAGAGATCCGAAAACAGGTTCTACAGTAACTGTATATCGGGTTGAAGGTGTCCCTAACACCCGCGTTCTGATCGGTGAAAAAGGGCAAGTCACAATAACAGGCGAAACAACCTTATATTTGAATTTTGGCGATAAAGCTCGCGCCCAAGAATTTTTGCAAAAACGTATTTCGCAAAACATGGAAGGGGCTACAGTAAAAACATTTGAAGTGCCTACATCTGTTCTAAATGATTTAAGAAACTCTGCGGTTAAGGAAAATGTGGCTCGGTTGCCAGAAAACAAAGGTAAGCCTGTTATTGCTGATCCGACAAAAGCAGACGACCAATATGGAATAAGGCCTGATAAATTAAAAGATCTACAAGATAAAATCATACTGGGGTCAGGAAAAGATGAGTATAAGCGCTGAAATGGAAAGACAAATCTTACTTGAAAGGGAAAGACTAACTTTCCCTCCATTGCCAACACAAAAGGCAACAGGTGTAGGTATCGCTAGATTTATAGTGTCATGTGACTCTAATGCTTTTTTGGTTTTGCAATTGGCAAAAAAAGTCTTATTTATTGTAAATAAGCACTCACTTGAAGCATGGCCATCACTTGAATATTGGAATGAAATTCTTCCTTCTCAGTTTGTAAGTAACTGTCTTTCAGAATTAACAAAGCAAGAAAAAATAGATGCTCAGATAAGATGGGAACAGCTTGCATATAATGAAAAAATAAAAGAAGCAGCGCAAGATGAGCGTTGGACTTTATCCAGCTGGTTGTCGTGGTTAGAGCCTGAGGAGCGGGAATGGTTTTGGTGGAATGCCATTCAGTTTGAACCACCGTTAGATAACACTCATTTTGTAATAGAAGTAACATCACTTGACTCACCTTTTATGTCCGGCTCATTGAAATGGTTATTTAAAGCCTGTGGAGCTGTAGATGTAGTCTCTGAAGATGATTTGTAGTTGAGAATAACTCGCTCAGTCCGAATGATTTCGGAAAAGGCATGGCAGACATAGGGATGTCACAAACCTCGCTAGGTGCTTCCATGCTGCAAGGTGGAGCTTCACCGGATGAAATCGTAGCGGCCCTAGTTAAGAATTCTCAGGGAGATATGCCGGAAGGCCAAGATGCCGTTAAAGGTCTGTTGACCGCCTGGGGTGAGTTCTTCGGGGTACCGGTCAGTACACTGACGTCGAATGAGGCGATGACGCCGGAGAAAGCGGCGCAAATAATAGCCAGTGGTGTCCCGACCAATGAAGCAAAATTAATACAATATGCTGTGGCTAAAGCTTTCCTAGCAGTAGCCAAGAGCCAACCTGAAGGAACGACACTGGTCAGTACACCTGATGGCATCAGCTTTAGAATCGATCAGCCAAAGCATTTATCAACAGCCGATGGGTTTACGCAAAAAAGTGGTATATCAGGTGGGCATAATGCGGATGCATTTTATGATGCAGCCAAACAATACAATGTGAAAATTGTGACTGAGAAACCTACGAGTGTTAAAGGTATTACAGAGGTTGAATATTTAATACCTACTAAGGATAGAGCGGGTAATCTAACAGGGAACTACAAACCTAATCCTGAAACTAAAACCGTATATGATCCAAAGGTATATACCGATAAAGTAATGATGGAGCTTGGGCAACAGGCCGCGATGGTAGGTTATAAGGATGCTATAACAAAAGGGCAGCAGGCATATGACGCCATGGCTGGCGGTGTAACATTTAGGATCTATCTTGATAAAAATACAGGTAGAGTCACTAACTTTCATCCAAAATAGGGCTTAATAGGTGAAATTTTTATTCGATTTGCCTTATATAAAATCTGACCACTATTTGGTTATAAAAAGCTATTTTGATCTCATGTATAACGATGATCTTTTTTTAAAGGCTGTTGAAAGCATAATAAAAAAGCATTCATTTATGAGAGATGGTGTCTATTGTTTTTTTCCTGATATGAACAGTTACGATGAAAGTGAGCATTTTGAAGGTGTGGAATTTGCTGTTGGATATCCCCCTTCCGAAGCAGATACAATCAATGTCAGCGAAGAAATTTGTTATCAATATATCCGTTTAGCCTGTGAGAGGTATGTGAAACTTCATCCTGAAGATACGGATAAAGTTAACGAATTACTGGCTAAAATCCAGTCATAAACTAAAACCCTCATCTTTAATTATCGGTGGTTTTACATTATTTACCAGCCAGTTACCGTTCAGGCGCAGGCTGGAACTGCGGGAAAACTAGGTGGCAGTGTAGTTGTAGCGGTAAAAATGCCGGATACTGACATAGCCGATCTTCATCCGCCGCTGTGCTTTGGAAAAAGATCTTTGGCGTAGAATCGCGTTTACAGGCTCTTTAACAGCGATGGGGAAAGAGAAAACGGGGGAGCAAAACCGCGTATCTGGATGTTGCATCCGGTTCCGTGAAATGCACAGGGAAAAAGTGGTTATAACCTGCTGATGCTACAGGGAAAAAACGGGTTCATCGTCGCAACCTGCGTCGGAAAGAGTTGTTGTTGAGAATAACTCACTCAGTGGCGGATTTAATTTACCGCAAGGGATGATGAACTCAGGTCAGGCTGCAACGACATTAGGTAAGTTTATGGAGCAAAACGGTGCCAGTGCTGCAGAAATAGCCCAGGCGCAGAGCGACCTAGCAAAAGGTGTGGGCACAGGTGCACCACAACCTGCGACAGAGCTGGTAAAAAAATGGGCCTTATTGATGAGTACTGCAGCCACAATGGGAACGGGGACCGCTGCTGGCGTAGGCGGTATAGTGACGGGCGGAACTATTGGTGGTGCCGCAAACATTAGCTCACAAATGACAATGAATGGCGACAAGCCCTTCAGTTATACCGATGCACTTGTGGCAATAGGGACAGGAGCATTAAGCGAGGGTAAAGGGGCTATCATCACAGGCGGCATTAGCATTGGCGGAGCCTACGTAGGTAGCACTATCAAAGGGGAGGACCCGACCAATGCAATGATTGGTGCAGGGGTGGGGTCTATTATTGGTTCAGGAACAAGTACAGTCGTTACTGATAAGTTAAAGCCACTTGTTACTGACAAGGCTGCAGATGTTTTGGGAAATATAGCCGGCTCTACGAGTTCTGAAGCAGCAGGGAATGCAGTCCAGAATATTATCGATAAAGAGGCGAGTAAATAATGAAACCTAAAACGGTAGGTCTATACCTATTTTTTTATCTTATTGCTTATTGTGTAATTACATTGTTCATTACGGTATTGATAATTAGGAGTGGGGTTTCCCTTATTTATTTATTTAAGACAGGTACTTTTTATTTTAGTTGGGAAGATGATTTTATTTACTCGATTAAGGCAGGTACATCCGCTGGGATTCCCGCTGGGATGGGCATCTGGTTTATGTCGTGGATGAAGGCTCGCAAAGAGAAAAGCCCTCCTCCTAAAGAGCCGCCCTCCAACACAGACTAATTGCTAGAGAGTTATTGTTGAGAATACCTGAAGGACAGGATGCCCTTAAAGGACTGATGACAGCATGGGCTGAGTTCTTTGGGGTTCCGGTGAGTGCCTTGACCGCAAATGGAGATATGACGCCACAACGAGCCGCGGAAATCCTAGCGAGTGGTGTACCAACCAGTGAAGCGAAGCTAGTTCAGTACGTAGCAGCTAAAGCATTTTTATCAGTGGCAAAAAGTTCAGATCTTGGACTATCACCTTCAAACCAGAAATATGTTGATATCCTTTCACCAGAAGCGAAACAACATATTCTGTATGGAGATAACCTAACGAGTGGTGGACATCTTTATCCAGGAAATCCAGGAAATCCAGGAAAAACTGTTTTTCCACAAGATTGGTCTGCGGACAAAGTAGTACATGCTGTTGGTGATATTGCTACTGCTCCTGATACACAATGGTTTGCTCAAACGGAGACTGGGGGTGCATACACCAATAAAGGAAAACCTGCTAACTGGGTGTCCTATGAAACCAGAGACGGTGTAAGAATTAGGGTTGTTTACCAACCTGCTACAGGGAAAATTGTTACAGCCTTTCCTGATAATGGGCCGATACCGAGCAG
>Ga0308156_1001093_pt1 | contig 36478 bp, 46 predicted proteins | sample PhyAR2_FD_201041 | JGI IMG/M metagenome (GOLD analysis project Ga0308156, IMG submission 201041) | Phyllosphere microbial communities from UC Gill Tract Community Farm, Albany, California, United States - DLSL A.R2 | ecosystem: Host-associated > Plants > Phyllosphere > Unclassified | place: USA... | reverse complement strand
GTACAGCAGTTGGGCTTACCAAGGACAATAAGCTGATCGTAGCAGTTATTGATGGCCGCTCATCACAATCGCAGGGACTGACTATACCCCAGTTGGGCGAGTTGATGGCCGCTTTGGGCTGTATTTCAGCATTAAATTATGACGGTGGAGGCTCCTCCACAGCCTGGGTGAAAGGCGAAGGAGTGGTTAACTATCCTTCAGATAATGGCAAGTTTGACCATGAAGGTGAACGCGCTGTAGCCACGGTATTTACAGTGAAATAAAAATTCGATAATTTTAGCGTTAGACGGCCATCTCGTGGATAATAGGAGATGGCCACTAGCAAATTATAATGATTTACGTTGCTATCAATTGAAACACCATGAAAAAAAAGACCAGTATCCTATTCTTCCTCTCTCTTGTTTGTGGCTCAGTAACTTTATACGCCCAACAGGTTATTTCGTTTGCCAAGTTTGAGTTGCAGGGCAGGCCTTTTGAAAATGTGCCCAAATTTCATCGGATCGATACGGCGAAGTACAGCGGACTTCCTGCTGCGGTAAAGAAATTGTATACCCATGCTGCGGGAATGTTTATTACTTTTAAGAGCAATACCAGTAAATTATCTTTACGCTGGAAGACGGCTGATGCGGCGTTAGGCAATAATTCTACTCCGATTATGTCACGGGGTTTTGATGTATATGTAAAAGAGGCCAGCGGATGGCGCTTTGCAGGGGTAGCTCGTCCCGATCTTACCAACGCGGAAAGTAAAGCTACGCTGGTTGAAGATATGGCGAAAACAGAGAAAGAATTTCTTGTTTACTTTCCCTTGTATAAAGAACTAGTGGATTTTGACCTGATAATTGATGACAAAGCCACCTTTGTGGGTACTAGACAGTCGTTTGCTAAAAAGGTCGTGGTCTATGGTTCCAGCATTGTTCATGGTGCTTCCGCGAGCCGTCCGGGCTTAGCCTATCCAGCGCAATTAGGGCGGCAGTTGAATGCTAACGTGATTAATATGGGTGTGAGCGGCAATGCTCGGATGGAGCCGGCTGTGGCCGATATGCTAAGTGCTATTGATTCGATGGATCTGCTCATCATGGATTGTGTGCCAAATAGTAGCCCTGATGAAATCCGTGAACGAACGTTTAATTTTGTGGAGCGGGTTCGCCGATCCCATCCCCAAGTTCCCATATTGCTTATAGAAAGCATTACACGTCAAGTCGGCAACTATAATCTAAAATGGAATGCGCGCTTGAGCGAGCAGAACAGGAATTTTAAGTTGGAGTATGAGCGATTGCTGAAGGCAGGTTATAAGAATTTGTATTATATACCCACGGATCATTTAATAGGCGATGATTCGGAAGGAACAGTGGATGGCACCCACCCAACAGATGTAGGATTTGAAAGGATGCTTAAAATAATCGGGCCTAAAGTAAAGGCTATCCTAGCAAATGGTCTATAAATCTATCCCTGCCCTTCACCGTTAACCCATCAAGAGCCGCTTCGAGAGATGTGACTTTTTACGTCAAAAGGGCCTGATTATTATCAGACCCTTTCAATTAGTATTTTCTTGTTTAGCAATTATTAAACAGACCCATGGTTTTCAAAAAGCCAATGTCGTTATCTTAGGAGGATACCTTACTCATCTAATGCCCTGACGATAGCCATGCCTACAGCCTTGGCTGATTGTGGATTTTGGCCAGTTATCAATCTACCGTCAATGGTAACATGGGACTGCCAAGGATCGGATTTTTCATAAATCCCACCTATTGCCTTTAGCCTATCCTCTAGTAAAAAGGGAACGACATTGCTAAGCTTGACAAGCTCTTCTTCTTCGTTGCTAAAGCCATTAACTTTTTTCCCTTTTATCAAATATTCGCCGGTGCTCAGTTTGATGTTGGTTAAGCCTGCAGGTCCATGACATACAGCTGCAATGACCCCATTTGCCTCGTATATCTTGCTGGCAATCTTTGCGATTGATGAATCGAAAGGAAGATCCCACATCGCACCATGTCCTCCGGCATAAAAGATAGCTTTGTATTCTTCAGGTTTGACCTGAGAAGGTTTGAGTGAATGGGTGATTTTATTGTGGTAGTATTTATCCTCCCAGAATTTTTTGTTAACGGGATCATTTAGGTCAAATCCATCCACAGGTGGATTTCCGCCCTGTGGGCTAACAAAATCAATCTCATATCCAGCCGCTGTTAAAACCTCCCATGGATGCGAGACTTCCCCGAGATAATAACCTGTTTTTTCGCCCGTATTGCCTTTTGTATCGTGGCTAGTCACTACAAATAGAATTTTTGGTTTTCTGTTTGTTGCGTAGCAATGCGTTGCTATTAGGATTAATAAAGCCGAAAATATTCCTATTTGCCTAAAGAGTTGTTTTGCTTTCATATTTCTTTGATTTTCTTCTTGTTGGAACAAATTTCTTGATTATGTATGGTAATTTACCGTGACCTATATCACAAAATTAAAATTCACCTGCCCATTTCCACCATTCACCGAGTTTTCCGGTATGTTAGTCTAAAGGCCATAGGCTAGGGGCCTATTGTGTTGTAGTTTTGGGTCAACAAATAAGAACAACAGAACTAACACAAAAAATAAAGACATTATGAAAACTTTGGTAAAAACATTCGCAGCAGCAGCCCTAATCGCCGTATCAACTTTCGCTATGGCAGCTGAAGGACCGGGAACAAAATCGGCAAAAGCAAACGTTAACCTTTCCACAGCGGACTTGGCTTTAGATCACTACGTTGCGGTAACGACAGAGGGAGAATCAGCAGGAGTAGAGCAGTTATTTGCAGCTGATTTTAATCAAAAGATCCAAGCTACCAATGCGCAGTCTAACAGCCGTAGCGAAGTGATTAAATCCTTGAAAAAACAAAAAGGCGAAAAGCTGAACTGTACAGTAAGCACTGATATCATCGAGGAATCTGCAGACTACATGGTGGCTAAAGTAACCTTAAAATTTGAAAACTTCACCAAGACTGATCTAGTTACCTTGGAACGTGTAGGCAATGACTGGAAAGTTTCCAAATCAATTAACTCGTATAAGTAGAAGCCATCTCAAATAAATATATATATGTTGTAGAGCCATATCGGAAGATGTGGCTTTTTTTTGTCGTATAGACACCATGCATGGTAAAGAGATATGTCTTCTTTTTTGCCTTTTATCAAATTTTTGATCTTAAAAGAAGGGTAGCTTTGGGATATTAAATAAATTAATTATGAAAAAGCATAGTTTCTTAATGGAAAGACTAGTAAGATATAAAGCGTTTATTAATATCATTACAATATTGCTTTTGTTGCTTTTACCTCTACCTGGTGAAAAGTTTACGCTCCTTTTTTTATGGTGTTATTTCTTGCTCTATTTCAATTTTTTACTTGCCTGAATTATGTTGATTTCATCAACATGTGGGACTTAGTTGTTCAAGCTCTACTGGCGGTTATTTATATTCTAATCTGTACAACAGTTTTACTGCATTCGTTATATATCATAAAAAGAAGACTGGGAACTACATTAGATAGGATATTTTCGATAGTTATAGGGATAGCAGGTCTTTATAGCCTACATGCTGTCCTACAATACCCGAATATGTTTTCTTTTGCTTGGCTTGCATTATTTTTCATTTTCAATATAATGAGATGGATGCTTATAACAAAGGCTGATTATTAGCGGATGATATGTTTATTGGAGCAAATAAGGATCACGAAAACTAGGGGGCAGTACTTTTTCAGTTTAGTTTAGAAGCCAGATCCTGAAATCTGGCTTTTTTACGTCAAAAGGGCCTGATTCTCATCAGACCCTTACTATTAGCGTTTTTCTGTACAGCAATTTTTATGTTTCCTATCGTTTCCTCTTTTTTGTTTCGTCATCCAATGTTTTTAAAGATAATTGGATTTTCACTGTACGACGCCAATTTTTATGTTGAACCTTTCTTTCAAAAAGTAGTTTGTAGCCGTTTTGTATTGTAAGAACAATAGTCATTTCTAAATAATTTTATAATTTTTTACTAACTGCAGTTTTAATTCAAAAGACTTACGCTTTTAGTGAAGTACAGTTTGGATTAGTAAACATTTGTAACATCCTTTGATTATCAACCAGAGCGTATAACTCGGGGTTAATTACCAGTTTTAGGCATTGAAGGTCAGCTATTCATAAAATACTTTCAGCTGTTGCAGCCTCTTTTTCACCAGCTTACTCTTCATCGGTTCAAAACTCATGATTTCTTTGCTGTTCTGTTTTACGGATACCCGAAACGGCTGGTTTAGCTTTGCTGTCACATGATAGATAGCCACCAACTCAGCGAGGTCTTCAAACCATGCAGCTGTACTGTAAAGTGACGCAAAGGGTGTTTTTTGAAGCTCTTTGTATATTTTCGGTGCATCAGAAACCGGCACCTGCTTTCCGCTCCGGAAGCGTGTGGTTGCCAGCAAAGGGCTGATGAACGCTTTCTCGGGCACATTCGCGGCATGCCAGATACCCCGGGTAAATGCTGTAGGTGCCGCAACTGCATCGCCCTCGACGGAGTGAGGTGTAAGAGCCAGTACCGCATCCACCACATGCGTTGCCTCGTGAAGCAATACGTACACCATAGCGTCCAACTCGCCGGCATCTATCGTTACCTTCAGTCCGCTGTCTTCAGGGAATTTGTAGTATGAATTCTCCTTCCATGTGGCCCATTGGGAAACAGTTTCGTCAATTATTTCTGCACGAAAAGTAATGTTGAATTTTTGGCTTGAATCCGCTGTTTCAACCGGTGATGTAAGTGCCGTATTGGGCATATTATCCATGAAACTTATACTGTGCAGATGTTGCTTCAGAATTTTACTATGCAGCGGCGACAGCATACTAAAAGCCTTTGCGACCTTGTCTTTTTCTTTGGCTGTCAGTACATGATCCACAGGCTGCATCCCTGCTTCGCGAAATTTGTTGAAAACTTCGTCCGGTGCCGGTTGTATTCGTTCTGCCAATGCTGACAAGGACCGGCTTTCTGGAATTTGCGCGCGAAGAGCCATCGGGATAAAAAGAGAAAAAAATAAGTAAGTGAAAAATCTGCTTATCATATTGAATTTTGTATTGGAACAACAACGACTGAATTTAATTTATGGCAAGAAATTTTGCCCGGAATGCTGATGGCGTTTCACCTGATTTCTGCACAAATAGCCTGCTGAAGTAAGCCGGATCTTCATATCCCAGTTCATAGCCAACCTCTTTTGCCGTAAGATTGGTATGTACTAATAGCCGCTTTGCTTCTAACAGAATTCTGTTCTTGATCACATCATTAGGCTGTGGCAGATTGAGCCTTTTAAATTTATGGCTAATTGTTTTTGGAGCCATAAACAGCAGTTCGGCATAATCGGCAACATGGTGCTTTTCTTTATAATGTTCGTCAACCAACAAGGTAAATTTCCTGAAAAACTCCAGGTCGCTGTTCTGTTCATTAAGTTCTTTATCGAGATTTTGCTTTTTCCACAACCGTGCGGATTTGATGAACAATTGTTTAAGATAGGTACGGAGCATCTCTTCCAGCGAGGTATCGTTCAATCCGAACTCATCCGTCATCTGTCCGAAAATATAACTAAAGAAAGGAATTTCGCCCTTGTCCAATTCCACCATCGGCATATTGTAGATGTTGCTGAACAGCAATCCGTTGCAGGCTACTTCCTCATCATGTATCTGGATACAATAAAAGTCGCGGTTGTAAAAGATGAAGTGTCCCTCTTCTTTTCCAAGCTTCTTTATATGCAGATGCTGATTGGGGCTTACAAAGAACAGGGAGGGTTGTTTTACGGAATATTCAGCAAGATCAACCTGTAACTCAGTTCCCTTTGAAAGCAGCAGTACTTTTATGTATTGTTTATATCCCGCGCCATTAATGGAATCGACATTATCTTCATGCAACGATATAAGCCCTATGGTTTTTAGGTCGTTTCGAAATACTCTTTCACTTGCCATATTGGTAAACTAATGGGGTTAAAAATACAAATCTCAGTTCAAATAGAAACAGGAGAACATAATATTCTTGCTCTCCTGTTTTGCAATTCATCATGATTTTGCAAATTTCTCCAGCTCAGTATTAAATTTTTCCATTTCTTCGACAAACAAGGCATGACCGCTGTTTTCAAAGCGGATAAGCGTTGCATTTTTTATGCCTTTCTGTAATTGTTCGGCCCAAACAAGCGGACAGTTTTTATCATACACTCCCTGAAATATGGTCACAGGAATATTGATTTTTGAAAGCTGGGGGCGTAGGTCCAAATCGCGGAGTGCCGTGATCGATTCTGTCATGGCATAAGGAGAGGCCTGCAAGTTGATATTTTCCAACCATTTTTCTACGTTTTTAGAGATATTACCTTCTTTCGCCACGAAGCCTGCGCCGAAACTTGCGATCAGATCCTGTCTTTGTGTTTTGGTTGCGTTTATCAATCCTTGTACCGCTGCATCCGGCAATCCGTCAGGAAAACCTTCCCGCTGTTTCCACGATGGTGCTGCCGCCCCAAACAGCGCTAGCTTGCTTATATGGGCGGAGTTATATTTTGTTACATAATGCAGTACCACTGCGCCACCGAGCGAAAACCCTCCAAGCGTAGCATTTTGTATGTCCAGCTTTTCCAGAACCACTTTTATATCATCGGAAAAAACATCAAAGTCATACTTTCCGTAAGGTTTATCTGATTTTCCAAAACCACGAAGTGTAATACCAATCACTCTGAATCCTCTGCGGGATAGATATTGGTATTGGTATTCGTACATTTCATCGCTCAATGGCCAACCGTGAATCAATACGATAGGTTTACCATCGCCAAGGTCGGTTACATGGAGCTTTACTCCCTTTTCTACTTCGATGTATTCTGCTCTTCCGGCAGAAGCTGGTACTCTTTTCCCTTGAGCGAAAAGAGAAGTGCTCAATAAAGTCATCACTAAGCTGATTGTTGCAATAATTGTTTTCATTTTTTTAATGTTTAAATTGTTTAAAGGTTATGATACAAAGATATAATCAGCTTGATTCGTATGGAATGGATAATGGTGGATGTGTATTGTACTTTTTTCCCTAATAAAGAATTTAAGGGTAATAGCCGCGAATCCAAAGTAATGTTGAAATTTGAAGTTTTTACCAAGGCTGATCTCGTAAATCATCTATTTATTAAGGCCACGTCGAGAGATGCGGCCTTTTTATGATTTATCTATTTCTTTAGTTCGGTTTATTATCTTAAATAATCTCGTCAGGGATTTGACTCAACTGTGAAACTAAATAATTAATGGGGGCGGTCAATTCAGATTGGTTACAATCGTATTGATCAATAACGCCGTAGATTACAAACGATGATATATTAAAGCCTTCTTCGATGTCATTATAGTAAATTATTTGATTTCCAAATAAAGCAACCACCCAAAAGCCCCCACTGTTATCTCCAAATGATTTTTCTTGCCACTTATGAGGAGTTACTTTGATGAGATTCCAAAGGTTTAAAGCTTTATAATCCATTGTCAGTTCTGCTTGCAAAATAAGAAGTTCTATTTTGTCAATTGATATCGGTGGCCACATGTGCTAAGATAATAAAATTTTAAAATAAATTATCTCTCCCGGAGTTTATAGCTTTATTGAATCGTTAATTCGAATGATAACTTTCACCTCCCCATTTCCGCCATTCACCGGGTTTTCCCGATCGTTGGTCTAAAGCCAGTAGGCTAGGGGCCTATTGTGTTGTAGTTTTGAGTCAACAAATAAGAACTAAAAAATAACAATATAAAATAAAGTCATTATGAAAACTCTAGTAAAAACATTCACAGCAGCAGCTTTAATCGCAGTATCTACTTTCGCTATGGCAGCTGAAGGACCTGGAGCAAAAGTAACAAAAGCAAACGTTAATCTTTCTACAGCAGACTTCGCTTTAGAGCATTATGTGGCGGTAACGACTGAAGGAGAATCAGCAGGAGTAGAGCAGTTATTCGCCGAAGATTTCAATCAAAAGATCCAAGCTTCCAATTCGCAGTCTAACAGCCGTAGTGCGGTAGTTAAACTATTGAAAAAGCAAAAAGAAGAGAAGTTAAACTGTATAGTAAGCACTGATATCATCGAGGAATCGGCAGATTATATGGTCGCTAAAGTAACTTTGAAATTTGAAAACTTCACCAAAACTGATCTCGTTACCTTGGAGCGTGTGGGGAATGACTGGAAAGTATCCAAATCAATTAATTCGTATAAATAAGAGCGATTTCAAATATATATATGTTGTAGAGCCACGTCGGGAGATGTGGCTTTTTTAGTTTTGTCTACTTACTACTAATTGTCAATTATTTTTTTTAAATATTTCTATAATTTTCTACAACGATAAGATCAATATCATCATAATCTTTGGCAACCCTGTTAATAGTAGCTTTTACATCGTCCCAAACTAAACCACCCAACCCAGCCCCAATTTTGGGGAGGGCTATTTTCTCAATGCCATTTTGGCGGGCATATACAAGCATTTTGAGAAGAGAATCTTCAATTGCTTTAAGCTCTGCCTTGGTTTTCCAGGTCTTTTGAGTGCCAAGATTGAAAACAGTGCCTTCACTATAATCGTAAGAAAAAACATCCCCAAGAGAGAAGTCACCATCTTTACAACGCTTTTTATATTCCAAATACATTTGATTATATTTTTCTTTGAATTGTAAAGCGATTCCTTTCCCCATTGCTCCAGCGCAATTACAACCATGAGCATAATTTTTTACATCAGGTAAATTGAATATGTTTCCAGAATCTAGATATGTGACCATTTTCTTTTTTTTAATGCGTAATAAAGTCCAATCATTCAGCTTCGAAGTCGAATTGTTGGGAGGATGAAGATGAACAAAATTATTCTGAAATGCAACTCAGTTTACCTCTCATTCCCACCACTCACCGAGTTTTCTGATCGTTGGTCTAAAGACCATAGGCTAGGAGCGTATTGTGTAGTAGTTTTGAGTCAACAAATAAGAACAAAAATACTAACACAATAAAATAAAGACATTATGAAAACGCTAGTAAAAACATTCGCAGCAGCAGCTTTAATCGCAGTATCAACTTTCGCTATGGCAGCTGAAGAACCTGGAGCCAAAGCAACAAAAACAAACGTTAACCTTTCCACTGCAGACATGGCACTGGATCACTATGTTGCGGTAACGACTGAAGGAGAATCAGCAGGAGTAGAGCAGTTATTCGCCGAAGATTTTAATCAAAAGATCCAAGCTACCAATGCGCAGTCTAACAGCCGTAGCGAAGTGGTTAAATCGTTGAAAAAACAAAAAGGCGAAAAGCTAAACTGTACAGTAAGCACCGACATCATCGAGGAATCGGCAGACTATATGGTAGCTAAAGTGACTCTAAAATTTGAGAATTTCACCAAGACGGATCTTATTACCTTGGAGCGTGTGGGTAATGACTGGAGAGTATCCAAATCGATCAATTCGTATAAATAGAATTTTACAACTGATGGTTTGCCGGCGATAAAAGGCAAACCATTAGTGAATCATATGTTTAAGTTTAGTTTAAAGGCTAGGTCGCGAGATCTGGCTTTTTTTTACGTTTGGTATTATGCAAAAACAACAAAAGATTATTGTTTTTGCATAATACCATATTTCTTGTTTTGATCGCCTTTGGCGTTTGCTCCTGCGTAGCTATCTAAAATCCGCATGGTGGCCGCTTTTAGGGAACGTCCGAATTCCGTGGGATGATAACCCGGTCCAGTAAAAAATTCTACCTCATGATTGATTTTTGAATACCATACTCTTCCTACATCCTTGGGACCTAGGGTATCTGGTCTCGTTATTTTCACAAATCCCTCGAGTTTGTTTTTATCTAAGCCTATCACTTGATAAGGCTGTGTCTTACTCTGACAATCTACCTCAATATATTTTTCTCCATTCCAGCACATGCACTCTTCAGGCGTCAGAAAATGTACGGTAGTCAATATTGCCAATACCAAAAGTGCTACACCTGAAAACCTCAATACAAGTTTGTTTTTTTTGAAAAATGGTCGGGGATCATTTTGTTGACTCTCATTTCCTTTATTGCTGTTATCTAAAATTATCTCATCCGAATTAATTATATCACTTACAGGTCGAATTTTTCTTGTTTCTGAATTTTCACCGTTTTCATTTTTACTCTCACTTGAATTAATGTCGATTTGATCTTCTGATTTTGTTGGAATGATATTGGGTTTATGTTCGAAAATAGTCACGCTACAAGTTTCTTCAGGACATAGAGGTCCTTGCGGATGATCGAGTGGTATGTCAGAGGCTAGCTCATTTATATCATTGACGTCAATTCCTAAGTGGTCCGAATTTTTGTCGTAAACTAATTTATCTTCGTTGTCTTGGTTAGAGGGTGGAAAAGTATTATCGTGAATGACCGTATCATCAACTGGTGCTGCACCATCTGTTTGGACTTCGTTCCCATAATTAAAGTTGTAGGGTCGCGGTTGAAAATTAATTAGTACAGCGAGAAATTTTACGACGTCTCTATCTGGGCTGCGTTTTGTATCTCCAATGATAAAATTTCTTAAAGCCCTGAATTTATCCGTATCCGAATCTTTAACTATTTCCCTGAGTGACTTACCTAGTTGCTTTTGTAGTTTCTTTTCATCTTTTTCTCTGAAATAATCAGTAAATACAATTTCATCCGCTTCAGAGAGCCCTTTCTCGAAACATTGTATAGACCAATTCTTAAGGTCTCCTGCTGAAGGCCATTCGCGGGAGAAATCAAGCTGTCTGTTTTTCTTTAAATCTAGGTAGCTGTCTCTTACAGCTTTTTGAAAATTCTCAAACATGATTCCAAAATTAATATCCATTCAGTAATGAAAATACGGGAAACCGTACCCCTGATAAGGTTAAAATATCATCTTGACCATTCGGAAAAATTTGGAAGACCGCCCGGGCTTTTGAAACATTATGAAACATCATGAAATGTTGTGAAGCATTGGAAGCGTTTGATAAAAAGGCTTTTAACGGCTATAACTTTGTTCTCGAAGTCAGATGATAATCGATTAAAATATAAACTAAGATACTAATCTGATTTCACAATGAGAAGATCTCGCGGTAGTCTTTAGCCGGTTTGGGAAGCAGCTTCTGCCTCCCGCGATTGACACTCTTACTTCCCAAAAAATTCAGAAGGCCTTCTGAAAACATTTGTAGCAATCCCGTGCATGGAGCACGCGGACCTACCAAGTTTTTGACTTTTAAATTTTTTGAATCATGTGGAGTTTAATATTATATTTTTTATTTGGAATCGGTCAACCATCTAATGCACAACCAAGCGCTGGAACGCCAACAGTACAAACGGCAGATACTCCGCCTCCTACAGATCCTGGACCTGAAACTGGCACAGGAGGGGACAAAGGTACGGTACGTCCCTAATTAATCCATACGAAAGGGGCGGTTTACCGCCTCTTTTTTTTAAAGAATAGATCAACTTTGTTTTCAAAAATACTTTTACTATTTTAGGTTTAAATAATCATATAGTTGAAGCATTTAAGCCTATATATTTCCTTACTTTTTATATTTCTTTCTTGTACGCGAATGGAGAGTGATAAAGATAATCATCTTAAAAAATCGCAAAAAGAAGGTGACTTATATTACAATAGAGCGAAAGCATTTGTAGATATAAGACAATCTGATAGTTCATATCTTTATTTCAATAAAGCAAGACAAATATATCTGGAAATTAATGATAGCTTGTCTGTAGCTAAATCGATCATAAATATGGCTATCACTCAAGGAGAAGAAGGAGACTATTTTGGATCGCAAGAAACCTCTCTACAAGCTTTAGATTATCTAGACAAAAAAGATATTAAACATCATTTTTATCTTAGTATAAATTATAACAATCTTGGAGCGGTTACCGATTACTTGAAGGATTATGATCAAGCGATTAGCTTTTACAAACAGGCTATCAATTTTTCGACAGATTCGGCAAACCGCAGAATATACGAAAATAACCTTGCCCTAAGCTATCAATATGCAAAACGTTATGATGATGCATTAGCAATTTTTGAACATATTATTAAACAAGTTCAACCTAAAGACGCTGAATATCCTAGGATATTAACAAATCTGGCAAAAACGAGATGGTTAAAAAATCACGAATATCCTGCAAATATTGATTTTCTAAAAGCGATGAAAATTCGTATGTCCAAAGGTGATTTATGGGGAGTAAATTCAAGTTATACACATCTCGCAGAATACTATGAAATTGTAAATAAAGATTCGGCTTTATTTTATGCCATTAAACGCTATTCAACTGCAAAAAACATAAATAGCCCTGGAGACCAAATCAACGCATTAAATAAATTAATTGAAATATCAGACCCTCATGATATCCGGTTGTATTTTTTAAAATTTAAGCAGCTTAATGACAGCATCCAACAGGCCCGAGCAGCCGCTAAAAACCAATTCGCCCTGATCCGCTACGAAGTCGAAAAAAATAAAGCCGATAACCTGCGGCTGGAAAAAGAAAATGCCGAAAAGCAGAACCGTCTTGTCAGGCAACGTGCCATTACTGGTGCAAGTATCTTTTTACTGCTGTTGGCTGTGGGCGGCGGTACCCTCTGGTACAAACGACGTAAGCAACGTCTTGAACTCGAAGCACAGAACCGGGTTAAAGAGACGCAGCTTCATCTTTCCAAAAAGATTCACGATGTCGTGGCCAATGGCATCTACCGTGTCATGTCGGAAATCGAACATGGCGATGAGGTAGACCGCGATGGTGTACTCGATAAACTGGAAAATATGTACCACCAGTCGCGCGATATCTCGCACCATGTCGAACAGGAAACGATCACAGAGATACCTTATAACGAGCAATTGGCAAGCTTACTCAAATCCTTTGCCGCTGACCATCGGAAGGTATTAATCGCCGGTAATGATGCCGAACAATGGGACGATATCAGTAAACGAATTAAAGATGAAGTCAAACATGTGCTTCAGGAGCTGATGGTCAATATGAAGAAACATAGTCAGGCCGAACAGGTCGTCGTACGTTTTGAAATATCAGACCAACAGCTTAACATATTCTATAAGGATAACGGTATAGGAATCCCACAAGAAAAATCGAAAGGAAAAGGACTAGCAAATACGGTTTCCCGTATTGAAAGCCTTGGTGGTAAAATTACCTTTGTGAATGAACCGGGAAAAGGGCTCAATATCACGACCGTTATCCCATTATAAAAAGACAATAATGTATGTTTAAGAAAGTACTCATTGCCGAAGACCACGAGATAGCTAACATTTCCGTGCAGAAAACCCTACACGACCTCGGTATTCACAATACCAAATACGTTTATTATTGCGACCATGCACTCACCTGGATTAAAAATGCGATCCGCGATGGCGAACCGTATGACCTACTCATTACGGATATCGAATTTGAAGATGATGATAGTCCGCAGGAGATAAAAGATGGACTCTCTCTGATCAAAGCCGTCAAACTTGTACAGCCAGATATCAAGGTTATTGTGCTGACGGCCAAGGATCGTTCGTCTCTGATAAATGATATGTTCAAAAACAACGAGATCGATGGACTAGTACGTAAAGCACGCCGTGATGGGCAACATCTGCGCGAGGCATTGCAAGCTGTTGATCAGAACCGCACGTACCAATCGCCCGACAGTAAAAAATTTATTCAGGAGCAGAACTCGCATGAATTTACGCAGTTTGACCTGCATATCATTAAACTCTTGTACGAAGGTGTTTCTCAAAAAGAGATGCCTGAATATCTGCAACAGCGTGATATTCGTCCGTCGAGCCTGAGTAGCATTGAGAAACGGCTCAATCTCATGAAGGATGTACTTGGATATACTAAAAACGAACAGCTTGTCGCATACTGTAAAGAATTAGGCTTCATATAAATAATCTCTTATATAGGATTACGGTTTTCCGTAAAGACTCTTGGGGGTATCGTGCTACCTTTGTGAAAGCAAGATAAATAACGAGGTAGGATTATTTGCTGAAAACGATATCTAATGCATTCAAGATATTTAGTGCCATATTTTAACCAATGAGATGATGAGAAAAGGCTATCGTAGGATAGCCTTTATCTGTTTCGTTATTATTTATAAAAGCTGGACTTATGATTGTCCCGGCTGAATTCACTCTTTTTAATCAGCCTGATTTGAAAACGTATTGATTGAGTTTAGTGCATAGTAAGCGATCCCATTATCAGGATATTGTTTCAGAATTTCTTCGTAGAGCGCTTTTGCTTTTTCGGCTTGCCCGGTCTGCACATAACAGAATGCAATATTACAAAGTGCCATTTCCCGATAACACATTTTTGAGGCACTCAACATCGTCACTGCACGATACTTGTCTACCCATGCGTTTCTAGTAAAAAAATCAAGACTCAGCTCAAAATGTTCTAAAGCCGCTTTGAAATCCTTCTGTTTGATAGCCTTCATTCCTTTGTTATGGCTTAATGGAATAAGCTGTTGCAACAAAATAAATAACCCAGAAAATAAAACCACACCTATGAAAATTCCATGTTTTTGGAATAGAATTGTAAAAAATGCTATAAAAACAGCCCACACCAAGATGATGATTAGTATAGCAGACTGGGATACTTGCCGAACAATAGGAACATTTGCGCTCATACCGATGAATATATTGTTGGTTTTTATTTTTCTAAAGGTACTAAAATTCTTGAAAAAATCCTCTTTCAGTATGTCGATTACGTTGAGTTTTAAGGCGGTATTTATCGTATTGCTGCATATCTCTAGAATATAAGTTAATTGTTTTATCTAAAGTACTTCTGTTGACAAATTTATAAGACGAAATGATAGTAAAAATAGCTTGTAAGATACTGAAATGTAGTTTACTATTTTTACGTAATATCATATTTTGAATATCATGTTAAGATTCTGATTTAATTTTTATGAGCTACGGTTTCCCGTAAAGAACGCTGCTTTGATCTAGTTAGTTTTGTTCTCAGCGAGGTAATACTGTGTACATCATAGTTTATCTCGCCAAATTAACTAAACTTTTGTTAGCAGATAAATATGGCTATTAACCTACAAAAAGGACAACGGATCGAAGTTGGACTTACAAAAATTACCATAGGATTGGGCTGGGATCCTAATGAAGGAACAGGGAATGATTTTGACTTAGATGCATCCGCATTTATGATTGATCAATTCAAACAGATACCAGCTGAACCTTTCTTTATTTTTTATGGAAATACAGATTCTCCAGATGGCGCACTTCATCATACAGGTGATGATCCAACCGGTGGAAATAGTGCCGATGGAGATGATGAAAGTATTCAAGTTGATTTATCAAAAGTAGATTCACGAATTACAGAAATATCCTTTGTGGTTACCATCCATGATGCGATTGCCCGCAGGCAAAATTATGGACAGGTAAGGAATTCCTACATACGAATCGTAGATGATAACAATGGACAAGAAGTTGCGAAATACGAATTAGGAGAAGATTTTTCTCTTGAAACTGCCGTTGAGTTCGGGCGTCTTTATCGTCGCAATGATAGCTGGAAATTTGAAGCTTCTGGTATGGGCTATAAAGAAGATCTAGCCTTCTTCCTGTCAAAATATTATAAAGGACAAATTATAAAATAATATAAATTATGGCTATTAACCTAGAGAAAATCACCCTTGAAAAGAAAGGTGACTCGCATTTTATTGACTTATCAAAAAAAGGTAATCCAATTACACAGGAGATCAATATCAATTTGAATTGGTCAAAAGGAACAAAAAAGGGAATATTTGGAAGTTTATTCGGTAAGGATATCGACCTGGATCTGGGATGTTTCTATGAGTTGAATAACGGAGAGAAAACCGTTATCGATGGTCTTCAGTTTTCCGGTGGCAAGGGGGGATCCAAAGATCGTTTGACCCGGCAAGGACGTTATGTGGCTGAACCCTGGATATGGCATACTGGTGATGATAGAGGGAGCAGCTCGGGTTCCGGCGAAAATATCATTGTAAATCCGGCTGGACTCAAGGACCTGAAACGGATGGTTATCTACTGTTTCATTTACGAAGGGGCAGCACGTTGGCAAGAAACAAATGGTGTTGTCACTGTAAAGGTCCCTGGTAATGCGGAAATAGAAGTACAGATGGGAGCACAATCCAGTCACAACAAATTCTGTGCGATTGCTGAAATACTCTTTTCTCAAAATTCAATCACTGTCAGAAAACTGGTGACTTTCCATAATTCACATGGAGACTGTGACAAGGCTTACCGATGGGGAATGCAATGGACGGCCGGATCAAAATAGGAAATCATTATGGTTATTGATACCTCAATATTTGAACACTATTCCTTTGATCTATGGCTTACACTCATCAAATCAAATCCTCATTTCAAACAAAAGAGAAATATGTTGCTACGGGATTTCTTTTGCGTCGATAAAAAGATCGGGGATATAGGTAAAGTCGTCCGGCATTACGATATTTTGAGTAATCAGATCAGTGAGATAACAGGAAAACATATAGATCGTGAGTTTATCTATTGTTTGATTTTAAGTGAATTAGGAGTTGATCTCGATACAGATCTCAAAGAGCGTTTGACGGAATTCACGAGGGAAGTCGATATTCTTTTTTGGGAATATAAGCCTGTTCTCCTGAATGATAATCAGAAAAACGTATTCGAAACAATAGTTTCCAAGGGGAAGACCCTAAGTCTTTTAAGCAATACTGCATTTCTGGAAGGTACCGTGTTACGTCAGGTACTCGAATATTATGAGCTATCGGACTTCTTCTCTTTTCAACTTTATTCAGATGAAATAGGGGTATCCAAACCAAATAATATAGCTTTTGACCTTGTTTTCCAAAAAATAAGACAACAGCGAACGATTAAGAAAAAAGATATTGTCCATATAGGTGATAATCGAAAAGTAGATTATAATGGCGCTATCAATTATGGTTTTAACGCAATATTAATCCAATAAATTATGATGTACAGATATAGTTTACATCATGTTGAACATCAGCATGTATGTCCTTTTTCAGAAATGGAATACAGTCGCTTTAAGTTTGGAGAGACGATTTATGCCGAGAAGTTTGCAAAAGAACTGTGCATGGGTTTTTTGGCAAAGCATAAGAATTTGATTCTCGAACAAGAAGAGATTATTTTACTGCCTAGCCCATATAACTCCATTCCGACAGCATCCAATTTTTTATGTTCCTATTTCAAGCGGGAGTTAAATAGATTTTTGTTTCAGCATGGCAAGGCCGCATGCAAAGAAAGTAAGATCCATCGCAAACAGACCTATGTGGAGGACTATGGAAATATGGACTCTGAACAACGCTTGAAACTTATTGCCAACGATACCTATCATTTGGATCGGGATTTTATAGCAGATAGGTTCTGTATTTTTTTAGATGATATCAAAATCACTGGAAGCCACGAACTGACAGTTGAAAAAATACTAAAAGATCATAACGTGCAGGGGACTTTTTTCTTTGTCTATTATGCTGAGCTCGTCAACCATTCTATCCATCCCAATATCGAGAATACGTACAATTATTTTGATGTCAAATCACCGGGCGACCTTGTACGGATCATTAACAGTAGTAGTTTTCACTTTAATACACGCTTGGTTAAATATTTACTCTTGTTAAATGAAGTAGATTTTTTCCAGGTCGTCAATCAAATCCCGGTAGAAAAAAGCTGTGAATTGTTCGATCTAGCAGTTAGCAATAACTACCATACTATAGTGCATTACCAACAGAATATTATAAAACTAAAACAACATTCATCATGGCAATCAATTTACAAAAAGGGCAAAGAGAGAACATCAATGCACCCAAATTTACAATCGGCCTAGGCTGGGACACCAATAGTTCTTCCACAGGAAGCGCCTTTGACTTGGACGCTTCGGTATTTATTCTTGGAGAAGACAAAAAGATCCTTTCAGATCAACATTTTATTTTTTACAACAACCTAAAATCTCCAAATGAGGCAGTAGTTCATACTGGTGACAATCTTACGGGAGATGGGGATGGAGACGACGAGCAAATCATCGTAGATCTAGCGAAGATTGAAGATACAGCGACAGAAATATGCATCGTCATTACCATTCACGATGCAATATCACGAGGTCAGAACTTTGGACAAGTACGCAATTCCTTTATGCGTATTCTCGACACTGTTTCCAATGAGGAACTATTGAAATACGAATTGGAAGAGGATTTCTCCATAGAGACTGCTGTCGAGTTTGGCCGTATTTATAAACGGAATGGTGAGTGGAAATTTGAAGCTGTGGGTATGGGCATGAAAGGTGGGTTGGAAGATTATTTAACGAAATACAATTAAGAAATGGGAATTAATCTTCAAAAAGGGCAACGTATCAACCTTCAAAAGGGTAATGGTACAGTATTGCAAAATGTTTGTGTAGGTGTGAACTGGGGAGCTATTGAAAGGAAAAATTGGCTCGGCGGAACAGACAAAGAAGCGGTAGATCTAGACGCCAGTTGTATTCTTTTCGATGAAGCTAAAAATAATGTTGATGTTGTGTACTTCGGGAGTTTACGATCTAGAGATGGAGCCATTAGTCACAGTGGCGACGATTTGACGGGAGACATGGATGGCGATGATGGCTTGGATAATGAAATCATTACGGTTGATTTTTCTAAGCTTAATAGTCAAGTAACTCATGTCGCGTTTGTGCTCAACAGTTATCGTGGGCATGATTTCGGGACTATTCCTTTTGCCTCTATCCGGATTTATGAAGGTACACCTTCCCGGGTCAATGAAGTATTTGCGACCTACAATATTGCTAAAGGTGAGGGCTTTTCTGGGCACGTCTCCATGGTATTGGGCGTATTTTATAAACGCAATGGTACATGGAAATTTAATGCCATTGGAGAGCCTACTAAAGACCGTAAGTTGGAAGAGACTATTAAAACCGTTCAGCAAAAATTTTTATAGCCATGAGAAGACTTCCCGTATATCTATTATTGGATACTTCTGGCTCAATGACCGGAGAACCAATTGAAGCCGTTAAAAACGGTGTACAGATGATGATGCATTCCCTACGTCAAAATCCTCAAGCGATCGAGACCGCTTTTGTCAGTATTATCACTTTTGACTCTGACGCTAGGCAGATTGTACCCTTGACCGATTTGGCATCCTTCCAGATGGTTGATATTAAAGCCTCTGGTGTGACTTCCTTGGGAGCAGCCTTGGCCTTACTTGCTGATAAACTGGAAACAGAGGTAACCACGACCACACTGGAACAGAAAGGTGACTGGAAGCCACTGATTTTTGTTATGACCGACGGTATCCCAACGGATAATTGGCAGCAAGGGTATAGCAAACTAAAGGCTGTTAATAAAGGGTTGATTGTCGGTTGTGCAGCAGGACAGGGGGCTGATGATGCTATTTTAAGACAAATTACTAATTCTGTAGTACGTCTTGACAGTGCAGATTCAGAAAGCATCTCAAAATTCTTTCAATGGGTAACGGCTTCCATATCCACTACGTCGACCAAAGTTGAGGAATCAGGCAAAGAGGTAACTGGATTGGATCAGCTACCACCACCGCCATCGGAGTTAGTTATAGTAGCTTAGTTATGAACAGACGATTATTAACCTACTTTCTGCTCGACACCTCAGGATCTATGCGTGGTGAGCCCATACAAGCATTGAATAATGGCTTTAATGGGCTCATTAGTATGCTCCGTACGGATCCACAGGCGATGGATTCCTTGCATATCAGTGTCATTACCTTTGATCGTGAAGTTCATAATCTAGTTCCTTTGACCGACTTGGCAAGCTTTCAGCCAGTAGAAATACATTGCCCCGAAAGCGGCCCAACTCATACAGGAGAGGCACTCGAAATGCTGCTTAAAATGATAGACAATGAACTGGTCAAGGGATCGACCGAACGAAAGGGTGACTGGAAGCCTTTGCTCTTTGTTTTTACCGATGGAAAGCCATCCGATATTCAGAAATATCGGATGTGCATTCCCAAAATCAAAGCAATGGATTTTGGAATTATTGTTGGTTGCGCAGCTGGTCCTAAAGCCGAAGTTTCTTTTTTAAAGGAGCTGACGGATGAAGTTGTCAAATTGGATACCACCGATAGTAATACATTGACAACCTTCTTTCGATGGGTGAGTTCATCAATTGAAATGGGCAGTAAATCTCAAGGTACTGGCGAAATTCTGACACTTCCACCTCCACCGAACGAATTGAATATTATCATTTAAAACTTTGAATTAATCATGAGAAGGTTACCTGTATATTTCTTGATAGATGTATCTGAATCTATGGTCGGCGAACCTATAGAACAAGTACAAGATGGTATTGGTACCGTCATTCAGACACTCAAAACTGATCCTTTTGCACTCGAAACTGTATGGATATCCATCATTGGCTTTGCCGGTAAAAGCAAGGTCATTACACCCTTACAGGATGTGATCACTTTTTATCCGCAAAAATTGCCCATTGGTAGTGGAACCTCGCTGTCCAGTGGATTGACAGAACTGATGCGCTCCATTGATAACGAGTTAATGCCGACGACCTATGAACGAAAAGGTGATTGGAAACCCATTATATTTTTGTTTACGGACGGTGTACCGACAGATGATACAGAAGAAGCCATCAAAAAGTGGAATACAGTATACCAACGCAAAGCAAATCTAATCGCGATCTCAATAGGAGATAATACCAACTATGGATTACTGGAGCAACTGACCCCACATGTGTTGCGTTTTAATAATAGCGGTGCGCAGTCATACAAAGAGTTTTTTAAATGGGTGACAGCTTCCATCAAAGCGACAAGTGAGCAAGTGACCAATAGTAATACTGATACAATAAATTTAGCGAAAAGCACTCCTGAGGTGATTGAGAAAGTTGATACAGTTAGAATGCATCAGATTGTGGATGATAATTTTGTCGTGGTTAATGCAAAATGTTCAAATACCGATAAGTCATATCTGATCAAATTTAGGCGTGATATAGAAGATTCAGGTATAATGGACTTATCTACCCGAGTTTATCGTGTACAAGGAGCTTATAAAATAGATGAAAACGCCTATCGTGATTATTCTGGACTTGACAATTCTAACTTGAAGGTATCAACCGACGAGCTGTATGGTAATCCCAATTGTCCTTGTTGCGGTAACCAATTTGGTCTCGCCAGCTGCTCCTGTGGTGGAATACATTGTATCAAAGGTGATGGCGAAAATACATGCCCTTGGTGTGGCAATATTGGCTTTTATGGTGCCTCAGGTGGCGGATTTGATATTAATAGAACTTTAGGTTAATCGTGGAAACAATTTTAAAACAACTGCTGGACGAATTTAAAGTAGAGCAGAACAAGGTCGTTGATAATACGCTGGCCAAACTGATGCACAATGCGAAGATCAATGCATTAGCAAGGGATATTAATTCATTAAAACAGCAGATAATAGCGATATTTCAAATGTATAGAGAGAAGGAAGAATTTAAAGAAGCGCAACTGGTCATTACTAATGCTAATGCGAAAAAACACTATGCGTATAGTTTTGACCTAGCTCAATTTCCCAATATTCGCATCCAACAGATCAAAAATCTGGATAAGGTTGGTTTAACCTTTGATCCGGAGACTTCAAGTATCTGTGGAGTGCCAAACATGGCACTTACTATGGATTTGCACTTGGTTTTTATTAATACTCTAGAAGAAAATCCAACGGAAGACATTAAGATCATCCCATTTATTGTCAATGCTGATCCTAAGGACCTTTGGTTGAATAAACCGAGCAATCAAAATGATCTATACGCCAAGGCGGACAGTGATAAATATGCTGGAGCCTTTCTCGACAAGCGGATAGTTGTTGCCTCACAAAGAGGACGCTCGCATGCACACGAAGGTTCTTTTCGTGATGATCATTTTTATGTGTCTGCACTGCCTGAAGCTTGGGCCGTCGTGGCCGTTGCGGACGGAGCTGGTTCGGCAAAATTTTCCCGGCAAGGATCTAAAATAGCTACAGAATATCTTGTTAAAACTTTCGATAACGAGGTTCTTCTACACGAATTAAACGATTTATGCTTGGCTTACTATACTACCGCACCCGCTGAAGCAGTTCCGCCTGTACCAAAAGATGATCAACCTGTTTCCGCGGCCACAACAAATATTGTCAATGAGCCAATTGAAGAGGTTGCTAAAGCCGAAATGACTACTGAAGAATGCCTGCTCAAGGTCAAATCTTCGATCATCAATATCCTTTACAAATCTATTCGCGATGTACATGCAAAGCTAGTGGAGTTTGCCAAACAGGAAGATATTCTATTGAAGGATCTCAATACCACATTGATTTTTGCGCTTGTCAAAAAATTTGATTTTGGCTACGTGGTCCTGACATTTGGTGTCGGTGACTGCCCGATCAATGTTGTTATTGGCGATCTACAGGAAGTACATTTACTCAATCTGCTCGATATCGGTGAGTTTGGTGGGGGAACCCGTTTTATTACCATGCCAGAGATTTTCAGTCACAGTGATATGCCATTACGATTTGCGATCAATAGATTTGATGATTTTTCAAAATTGATGTTGATGACAGATGGGATCTATGATGCCAAATTTATTACAGAAAACAAACTGGAAGATAAAGAAAGATGGAATACTTTTCTACAAGATCTAGGTGGGCAAAATGAAGACGGTGTAAAGGTAGATTTTCTGACAGATGAACATATTAAGGATCAGTTATTGACCTGGCTTGACTTCTGGAGTAAAGGTAACCACGACGATAGAACACTAGCCATAATCTATTAACAGATGAAGACGATAACTATAAAATCCATTATTGATCCGTCTCGGACTTACAAGTATATAGATGACGGCAGTCCCAAACAAGGTGGTGTTAAGGATGTCTATTTCGCACCCAATAGAAAATACGTGGTTGCTTTTTTTCGAAACACCCTAGACTTCAATCAGCGGGATCGGATAAAGCGTATTGTCACTTTATATTTAGACAATATTAAGAATGGTAGTGCAGGTGATTATTTCTTGCAGGAAATCTACCGCTGGCCTTATGATGCGGTAGAACAGGATGGCAAGACAGGCGTCATTGTACCTATCTATGATACCAAATTTTTCTTTGCAAAGGGTTATGGTGCCAATGCGATGATAAAAGGAGGGGAGAAAGTTGGAAAGTGGTTTACTGCACCATCCTTTCGTCATCAACAATATCCGCTCGCCTTGGATAAGTCCGAATTAGGCGATTGGCTAAGTTATTTTCAAATTGCTATTAATATTTGTCGGGGCGTCAAGAAAATGCATCAAATGGGGCTTGCCCATTCAGATCTATCCTATAATAATGTGCTGATTGATCCTGTTAGTAAGTCTGCCAATATCATTGATTTGGATGGTTTGGTTGTCCCCGGATTGTACCCTCCTGAGGTGATTGGTACAGCCGATTTTATTGCCCCAGAGGTATTAAAGACCAAACACCTTAAACTTAATGATCCCGATCGGGTACTGCCTAATCAAAAGACAGATCTTCATGCCTTGGCAGTGCTGATTTATATGTATCTGTTGCGACGGCACCCACTGCGGGGTGGTAAGATTTGGGATCTTGATGCCGAAAAAGATGAACTAATGGCGATGGGAGAAAAAGCCCTGTTTGTTGAGCATCCTACTGATCGAATGAATGCTGTTAAGACCGATCAGCTGAGAAAATGGGAATCCTTCTGGGGAAACCCTAATAAGCTTTCCTACACCAAAACGGGACCCTATTTGGCAGATCTGTTTAAACGGGCTTTTATCGATGGCCTGCACAACCCTATGTTGCGTCCCATTGCCAACGAGTGGGAGACTGCATTATTGAAAACAGTAGACCTTATTCAGCAGTGCAATAATCCACAATGTGATGAGAAGTGGTACGTATTTGACAATTCTACCAAACCTATCTGTCCATTCTGTGGTACAGCGCATAAAGGAAGCCTTCCTGTCATCGATCTCTATTTTAAATTTAAAGATACTGTATGGAAACCCGAAGGACATCGGCTAATGGTCTATCACAATCAATATCTTTTCAAATGGCATGTATCCCGTAAAGTGATACGGAATGAAAGCCTTACCGCTGAGGATAAGCAACCAGTTGGGTATTTTACCTATTACCAAAATAAATGGATGCTAGTCAACCAAAACCTGCCGGGGATGAAGGACCTGACTGAGCAAAAAGATGTACCAATTAATTCAATGGTTGAATTGACTGACGGCAAAAAGATTCTACTGTCCAATGAGGAGGGGGGAAGGTTATTATTTATCACGCTAACTAATCAATAATTTATAAAAATGGAACAAAGTATTTTACAATTACATCCTGGTCTAATCTGGGGATTTGGGTTGACAGTCATTATCATGCTGTTACTGGATTTGGGTGTTTTCAACAAAAAGAGCCATATTGTTTCTTCCAAAGAAGCGACTATATGGACAGTGGTTTGGATTTCGTTGGCAATGATTTTCTCCGGTGTTGTCTATTATGTATTTAATCAGGATGCTGGAGGGCATGCCACTGCAATAGAAAAGTTTACCCAGTTCCAGGCAGCTTACTGGATAGAAAAAGCCTTGTCAGTAGATAATTTATTTGTGTTTATCTTAGTGTTTTCTTACTTCAAAGTGCCACGTGAATTACATCACAAAGTACTGTTCTGGGGGATTTTGGGTGCATTGCTCTTTCGGGCGATCTTCATCTTTGCAGGCGTAGGCCTAATTAATGTAACCTATCTTAATCCGATACTGGATTTCTTTGGTCTGGCCGCTCTACCTTGGAATATCAATCTTGTGTTGACAGCCTTTGGTTTGTTTCTAGTTTTTGCAGGGATCAAATCTTGGGGAAGTGGTGATGACGATGAAGATGAGGATTTTAGCGAAACAGCAGGTGCGCGATTGGTGAAGAAATTCTGGAAGGTATCTGATAATTATGATCAAGGAAAGTTTTTTACTGTTCAGAACGGGATGAAACTTGCAACCCCGCTTTTGGTTGTTGTTGCCGTAATTGAATTTACAGATGTGTTATTTGCGGTCGACTCTATCCCAGCTATTTTTGCTATTTCCAAGGATCCTTTTATTCTTTACACATCCAACATCTTCGCCATCCTTGGACTTAGGTCGCTCTATTTCCTACTTTCCAATTTTATCCATATGTTCAGCAAACTTCCTTACGGGCTCTCGGTAATCTTAACGTTCATTGGTGTCAAAATGATCATCTCGCCTTGGTATCATATCCCTTCACCAGTTTCTTTGGGCATTGTAGGGGGAATTCTTATTTTATCTGTTTTGGTATCTATACTATTTCCTGAAAAGGGAGCAGATGAAAAGATCTCGGCATAATGAAAAAGCTAGTTAGATTTAGAAAAAGATGGCAAATACTGGTTGCCATCTTTTTCATATTACCTTTATTAATTAATTGCGGGAGTGAACAGGCGACTGAGGTCAATCAACAAAATTTTATTAGTGCCTCTGGGGAAGGGAAGTATAATCTTCCACTTCAGGAGGAAATGATCAACCGGTGGAAACAAAAAGAAGTTTATGTTACGAAGGTCATTGATGGCGACACTTTCTGGGTTAATAATGGTAGCGAAAAATTTAAGGTCAGATTTATAGGAATCGATGCTCCAGAGACGCGCAATTCCCGCGGTAAATTAAAGGGACCATATGCGAAGGAAGCAAAAGAATATGTGCAAAAGCTAACCGAAAATAAGTGGGTGAAGCTCGAACTTGATGTTCAGAAAAAGGACAGATATAGACGTATGCTGGCCTACATCTATCTACTTGATGGTACATTTCTGAACGCGGATTTAGTAAAAGGCGGATTTGCTGTTGTAGATACCTATCCTCCCAATGTAAAACATACTGCCCTTTTTGTGAAGCTTCAGCATGAGGCTAGAGAAAGTAAGAAGGGTGTATGGGCTTATTAAAGTAAAATGTGTCACTACGGGAAACCGTAAAATAAGATGCGCTGATCCGATTATTTTTGATGTATTATGAAATTGATAAGCCTATTATTTATCATCCTCTTGCGGTTTGATGGTACCACAGCTTCGCTAGCGAAAGAAAGTTCAGATAAGAATACAGTATACGTTTGTGGTAGTGGTAAAGGGAAGCGATATCACCTCAATGAAAACTGCAGAGGATTAAAGTCGTGCAGTGCCAAAACTATCAAGACAACACGGGAGCAAGCACAAAAAGAAGGTAAAACCCTTTGCGGTTGGGAAGATTAAAGAAACCATTTATTGCTAACAAAACTATTTTATTATGGATTTTAAAGATGAGATTCGTCAGTTCGCAAAACGAGTTGACTATTTTAGCAATGGGCGAGATGCAAAACCCAAGCGACGATTTCGTTCGTTTTTTTGCGAAGCAAGCCTATCCAAGTGTTGTTACAGCAAAAGTTTTGGAACAGTTTACGCCATTGGTAAAGCGCGTGTTTACACAGATTGTCAATGACCAGATCGCCGAAAGACTAAAAAGCGCACTGAAAAAAGAAACTGAAGCCGAAGAAAAGAGCGCTGCAATTGCACCGACAGAACCCGATGCCTTGATTGTCACCACGGAGGAAGAGATTGAGGGATACCTGATCATTAAATCTATTTTGCGTAAAGAGATCGAGGTAGGTCGCATATTTATGCGTGATAATCAGTCCTACTGCGGCATCTTACTAGATGATAACAACCGCAAACCGATCTGTCGATTCTATTTTACGCCCAATCGCCTGCGTATGGGGTTGTTTGACAAAGACAAAAAGGAGGCTAAATATGATCTAGATTCATTGGATGATATCTACAAATATTCAGAGCTGATCGTGGAAACCGTCATTAACTATTAATCAGGTGTGTTATGAAAAAGTATCTATTGTTATTTCTTATTTCATTTTTATCTATGGCCTGTAAAAAAGCTGAATCGGAATACGATACATATGGTTATGAAACAGAATGTGATGAATGTGACATTAACTATGTTGATGATCTAGGGGCTACGGTGTATGTGAATGGTCATAAAGGAAAATGGAAGAAAGATTTTCCACGCTCGGTATTCACAGAGATGAAAGTGACCGTCACTGCGCGACAATCGAATTCGAATACTGTGTCTGCTCATATTATAAAAGACGGTAAGCGGCTGGTTTCGAAGTCAGGCAACTCCAGTGTTACTGTTAGACATATCGTAAAAAGTTCGGGATCAACTAAACCTGTTTCGAGCATCTGTGGTGCTCCAACCCAAAAAGGAGGACCGTGTCAGCGAAAAGTGTCAGGTGGGGGAAGGTGCTGGCAGCATAAATAAAGATTCAGGACTGAATAAAGGTTGTTCAATAAAGCCTTATTGAACAACCTTTAAAAAGCCAATTACCTACATTCGGAGAGGTTTAACAGATTATTGTTTACAGTGTATATGACTTTCTCAGTTATCTTCGGCTTTTTGTATTGATTTAGTTCGCAAAAATACAGATAGGTATGTATGCTTTTTAAGTTCCATCCCTAAACTATTTACAACAACCTCTCCGCGATCTCCGCCTCGCCAACCACTACACCGCCTTTCAGGTACATCATCCGCTCACCACTTTTATAATCTGTGATTATGTCAAAGTGACCATTACAGGTTCTCATGCGTGAAAGCAATGCTTTCCTACCTGCCCTAAAGCCTTCATGTTTAGTTACGTCAAATACATATTTAGAGCAGCTATGCCTAAATATACACTTACGTCTTCTTTCAGGTGGGATGATCAACCAATACAATCGGATCGCGGTCAATAGGAGAGACTTCATGGCCTTGAAAATACCACCATCTGTCTTGCCGTCGTATATCCAGGTTTATTATTAAAACAACCATTTTCGGCATGTACATAAGTTGTGACGCTTTCTAGTCTTACATAGTTCCATCCTCCTGATGCACCCTGATTAATCAGGGTTTCTAATTGTTCTGCCACTTGATCCGATGTACCTGTCCTTGGGTTTATCGATGCTACAAAAGGTACTACTTTGTATTCCATAATATCAGTATTTGATTGGGTTAATGATTTAATTAAAACTATATAATAAAACATTGAAAATCAATGTGTTTTGAGTCTTGTTACAATCTATTTTATAATATTGTCAATTTTGAGAATAAAAAATTACAGATTATTACGGCTTCCCGTAAAAGTTATGCCTGTGCACCAGGTGGCTAGCTACTGTATTAAAGAACATGTCAAGATGAGGAATGCTTTTGCATTTTATCTGACCTCTGGAGACTGGCTTTTACGAACCAAGATCAGTATTTTAATACACTGAGTTTTGCCAATGAGCAGTTTTACGATCCTATCAAGGGCACTTTGCAGTTTGATGTGTCCGATCTGGTGCTGATTAAGCCCAGCGGGCGAAATCAGGTCCGCTTGCAAAGGCTGAAAAACAAATTGGATAAGCAAGAGATCGATGGCATCAAAAGATCGATTTTGGCCATTGGCGATGCTCCGGTTGTCTTAGGTGACTGGCAACAATCGGTGTATTTTTTGCAGAGCGGAGGATCTCGGCGAGTCAATTCAGATAACATGATATCAATATTAGTTTTTTACATCCATTTCTCTAAAATCAGGAATAACGGTATTATGCTTGTTTTTCGAAAATACTTACTTGTTTATATATTTCTTTATTATCGGCGAAAAACGCCGATAATATAAGTTTTGTTAAATAAATCAGTTTATGTATATTTGATTTATCGGCGTTTTTCGCCGATAAATTTAAATAGTTTAAACATGAATATGTATTCTCAGAGAAGGAAAGATGTGTTAAAATTAGTGCCGGAGGGAGCTTTGGTTACCAGATCTTGGCTACAGCAGAATGATCTCACAGGCCATGCGATCGATAATTTATTGAAGAGTCGACTATTGGAAACTGTGAAAAATGGAGTATATAAACGTGAAGGGGCAGAAGTGGAATGGGGGGATATTGTCTATTTCCTGCAGAAACAGCTAGATACAGATCTAACCATTGGAGGCCTATCGGCTTTAGAACTTCAGAAACTGACCCATTATCTCCCGATGTCTAATCAACGCTTGATTCATTTATATGGCCGGGATAATCTTCCCATATGGATAAATAACCTTACAACAGGGATCAAATTTCTTAAGCATAGTTCTGGCTATTTATTTGGTAATAGTTTTGAAGATGAAAGGCCGCTAGCATTACTTGAGTTTACTAGAGCTTTTAGTTGGAAAAATACAAAGGAAGGCTTACGTATATCCATTCCTGAAAGAGCTATTTTGGAAGTGATGAATCAAGTTCCCCAAAATATATCATTTGAACATGCGGATGAATTAATGCAAGGATTAAATACGCTTTCTCCTAGGACACTCCAAAGATTATTGGAACTGTGCACAAATATCAAAGTTCGCAGGCTTTTCTTTTACCTTGCCGAGCGTCAAAATCATACCTGGTTTACAAAACTTCAATCTGAGAAAATAGATTTTGGATCTGGTAATCGTGTGATCGTCACAGGTGGGAAACTAAATAAGAAATATAAAATAACTGTTCCTGATTTTTATGAGTAAGAAAGAAGAATATGCCGAGCAGGTCCGTTTATTGATCCGATTGTTACCTATAATCGATAAAGAAGACTGTTTTGCACTTAAAGGCGGTACGGCTATTAATTTGTTTTATAGAGATTTGCCAAGGCTTTCCGTAGACATCGATTTGTTGTATCTGCCAATGGAGGATCGCGACGCCTCTCTTGAAAATATCAGAGCTGCATTAGCGAGAATAACAGATTCCATAAAGAAATCGATTGCAGGTGCCCAAGTTCAAAATACAACACTACAACAGGATAATTCTTTACGAATAATAGTTTCACTTAATGATGTTCGTGTTAAAATAGAACTATCTCCTGTTATACGTGGAAGCCTTTTCCCAGCTGTCAGAATGGAAGTGCGACCGCAGGTTGAAAAAGAATTTGGTTATGCTGAAATGCTAGTTGCATCACACCCAGATCTGTATGCTGGTAAACTTTGCGCTGCCCTAGATCGTCAACATCCCCGTGATTTGTTTGATGTAAAACAGTTATACGAAAATGAAGGATTAACGGAAGAATTACGAAAAACATTTCTTGTATTTTTAATAAGTCATTTTCGACCGATGGCAGAACTGCTTAATCCAAACCGAAAAGATATCTCAGGTATATATGAAATGGAGTTTGCGCAAATGGCAGAAATTGAAGTTTCTTTAGAGGAGCTACTTTCTGTACGGGAGAAACTGATTGCAGATATCAACAAGGAGATGACTGATAGTGAACGTAAATTTTTACTCTCTGTCAAAAATAAGACACCTGATTGGGCACTCTTAGGGTTGGACGCAGCTTTAGTCTCGGAACTTCCTTCAGTGAAATGGAGATTAATCAATTTAAATAAAATGTCAGAGAATAAACACGTGACCGCTTACAAAAATCTAGAAGCTGTCCTATATCCTTAAAGTCAAGCTGAATAGGAGAGATGTGGCTTTTTTACGTCAAAAGGGCCTGATTCTCATCAGACCCTTTCCGTTAGCGTTTATTTGTACAGTAATTTTTATGTTTCCTATCGTTTCCTCTTTTTTGTTTCGTCATCCAATGCTTTTAAAGACTATTGGATTTTCACTGTACGACGCCAATTTTTATGTTGAACCTTTCTTCCGAAAGGTAGCTTGTAGCCGGTTTGTATTGTAAGAACAACAGTCAATTTGAAATGTTTTATTGGAGTAATTTTTTTTGATAATTTGATATGACGGCAGCTGTCTCAATAAAGTATTTTAAAAGAACATAGCATTTCAACCGTAGGATTACTTTTATATGAAAAATCGTTATATCGTTACGCCAAAAGACAAAAGGGCAGAAGAGTTATTGGATTTTAATGAAGCTGGAGATCACCATTTGATCCAGTTAGTTCTCTCAGAGTCGCAATTTTATCAATTAGATGCTTGCGGAGTATTTTCAGATTTGAATAATATGCTAGGCTGTTTAATAGATGGTTTTGAAGACGATGCTATTACGAATAAGCAACAGCTGGAGAAAGGGTTAAAATGTTTAAAAAATGTAAGGTTAAAAGATGATCGTATTCAGGAACTTATGGAAGAAATTATTTGCCTGTTTGAAGAAGCTGTGAAAAGGCAAACTGGCGTTTATTTTTTCTTTTAATAGGAACTTGGTTATTTTTAAATTGCTAAAATAAAATTCACCTCCCCATTCCCGTCATTCACCGAGTTTTCCTAATCGTTGGTCTAAAGCCCGTAGGCTAGGGGCCTATTGTCTCGTAGTTTTGAGTCAACAAACAAGAATAACAGAACTAACACAATAAAAAAAGACATTATGAAAGCATTAGTAAAAACATTCGCAGCAGCAGCTTTAATCGCAGTATCAACTTTCGCTATGGCGGCTGAAGGACCTGGAGCAAAAGCAACAAAAGCAAACGTTAACCTTTCAACAGCAGACTGTGCTTTAGAGCACTATGTTGCGGTAACGACGGAGGGAGAATCAGCAGGTGTAGAGCAGTTATTCGCAGCTGATTTCAATCAAAAGATCCAGGCTACCAATGCGCAGTCTAACAGCCGTAGTGCCGTAGTTAAACTATTGAAAAAGCAAAAAGGAGAGAAACTGAACTGCACAGTTAGCACTGATATTTTAGAAGAATCTGCAGATTATATGGTCGCTAAAGTGACTCTAAAATTTGAAAATTTCACCAAAACGGACTTAGTTACCTTGGAGCGTGTGGGCAATGATTGGAAAGTATCGAAATCGATCAATTCGTATAAATAGTATTTAATAACTAGTGGTTTGCCATTAAAAGAAGGCAAACCACTAGTGAATCATATGTTTAAGTTTAGTTTAGAAGCCAGGTCGTGAGACGTGGCTTTTTTATGTTTTATTTAAAATAGCGAAGTGCCTCGAGCATAACTGTAGTTATTACTACTCAATTAGCATAATTAAGTAGGGAAAATAAATGATTAGGAGAAGAATTAGGAGAAAGATCAAGCATAAATGTTTTTTTAATTACTTTACACCATTTTTCAATCGAAAACTTAGGAGTAAAATAAGTAGAAAGAATAGGCGATTTTATTAGAAGAGTCTGTAAATAGATTCCCCAAAAACCTTCTTAGATGCTTGGAAATTGCTTTTAATCGAAAAGTCAAGATCAATTTTATTAGTAAAATTATTAGAAGACCTATTACCATTATGGTGCACACCTATTGGCAGATCGGTAAGTGTATTGTGGAGCAAGAACAGCAAGGCAATAGCCGTGCGAGCTATGGTGATTTTGTAGTATCAGGCCTTTCTAAGTATTTGTCAGATGCATCAGGAAAAGGTTTTTCAGAAGTCAATTTACGGAATATGTGGCATTTTTACCAGAACTTACCCGACTTAGACTAATCCTCTACGCAGCGCGTAGAGAATTTCCAATCCGTTACGCAGTGCGTAACGAAACTTAGCTGGGCAAATACCCGTTTGTAGCGTCTGAGATTATCGGCGGACTCAACTGTATATTGGTGATTGGTATAGATTAATACTTTATATTGTTGATAGGCAATTTCAATCATTTGGACTTGTAAAAGCTTTTGCTATGCTGAAAGCAGGTAAAGGAGAATACGGATGTAATTTACGCCCTTAGTTGGATTTTATTGAATTTATGCCTCTTAAAAATGGTTGCTTTCTCAATTGCTGTTCGTATTGTTCTTTGCTTATAAACGGCCATAGCTCATGCTCTCCTTTATGCATAAATTCTTCAAACTGCTCTTTCCGCTCATTTAGTTTTACGCCATAATGTTGTCCCAAAGTGAGGGCAGTAAATAACAAGTCTTTAAATGAAAACCGTAATAGCGGATTTATATGATCAAAGTAAGGCCACTCGTACTCAAAATCCGAATATAAGAATAAAATAAACCGAGCGATGTCTTTCAGTTCTTTATCAGAAAGTTGGTGTTTGCCAATAAGTGTATGATTTTCTAAATCGCTATATAAACACCAGCTTAATTCGAGCATTGGTCTTATGATAGGATCATCAAATTTGACTTGTTTTGAAGAATAATAATGTTCAGGAAGATAACCAAAGGATACATTGTCTAGTATCTCCTCCTCAAACTCATCATTGCTAATAAGCCCGACAACTAAATGTCTTAAATGATACGCAAGTTCCTTTCTACGTGCTAAGTCAACCATATTAAAATGTTTTCTTAAAGATAGTAAATTTTCACCTCCCCATTCCCGCTATTCACCGAGTTTTCCCGATCGTTAGTCTAAAGCCCATAGGCTAGGGGCCTATTGTGTTGTAGTTTTGAGTCAACAAATAAGAACAAAAGTACTAACAAAATAAAATAAAGACATTATGAAAACTTTAGTAAAAACATTCGCAGCAGCAGCCCTAATCGCAGTATCAACTTTCACTATGGCAGCTGAAGGGCCAGGAGCAAAAGCAACAAAAGCAAACGTTAACCTTTCCACAGCAGACTTCGCTTTAGCGCACTATGTGGCGGTAACGACTGAAGGAGAATCAGCAGGAGTAGAGCAGTTATTCGCCGAAGATTTCAATCAAAAGATCCAAGCTACCAATGCACAGTCTAATAGCCGTAGTGAAGTGGTTAAATCCTTGAAAAAGCAAAAAGGCGAGAAGTTAAACTGTACAGTAAGTACCGATATCATCGAGGAATCGGCAGACTATATGGTCGCTAAAGTGACTTTGAAATTTGAAAACTTCACCAAGACTGATCTGGTTAGTTTGGAGCGTGTGGGCAATGACTGGAAAGTATCCAAATCAATCAATTCGTATAAATAGAATTTTACAACTGGTGGTTTGCCAATCTTAAAAAGACAAACCACTAGTGAATCATATGTTTATTTAAGGCCACGTCGTGAGATGTGGCTTTTTATTTGGATAGCCACAGGTTATTATCTAAGCGTCGCGAGTTAAAAAGAGTTAACAACGTTGCTAAATGTTTGTTTTTATAATATTTTTAATGTAAAACTAATTGAAAGTGAGTGGACTACAGTTGTTATTGCTTTTGCTCTTTATCACAAACATATCTTCTGCACAAGATCTGAAAGGCACGATTAAAGATAAGCATTCGGGTGATTTTCTTATAGGTGTTTCGATCAAAGTAGCTTCGCGCAGCATCTATTCGGATGGCTATGGCAAATTTATAGTGTCAGGCATTAAGCTTGGAGATACAATCACCTTTTCTTCAATCGGATATCGTGCGGTTAACTATATAGTAGATAATAGCAATCTTGATCATTTGGTCATATATATGGAGCAGGCAACAATCTTGTTGGATGAAGTCAAGATCAATCCCTTAAGAAATTATAGGGCTGATTCCTTAAAGTTTCGGGAAGAATTTGCCAAGACCTTCAATTATAGTAAACCCAAATTTAAAGACATTTTCATCACCAAAAACTATTCTTCAAATGTCCCGCGACATCCTAATCAAGCAAATAATAGTACCGCCTCGCTGATAAGTGTTGATGTGCTTTCTGTTATTTCTCTATTGGGAAAAAAACGTAATCCTCAATCCAAGCTCCAACAGAAATTAATAAAGGAAGAAGAAGAGCGGTATCTTGATAATACCTTTTCAAAACGTATGGTTCAAAATTTGACGGGCCTTACAGGGGACTCTCTACAAACTTTCATGCAATTGTACCGTCCGAATATTGATACAGCGAAATACATGTCCGACTATGATATTATCCTGTACATCAAAAAGAGTTTTCAAGAATATATCAAACCTTAAGTAGTTTTGTTTTGTGAACTGTTCTTTCGCTATGGCAGCTGAAGGACCAGGAGCAAAAACAACAAAAGCAAACGTTAACCTTTCCACCGCAGACTTGGCTTTGGATGATTATGTGGCGATAACCACTGAAGGAGAATCTGCAGGGGTGGAGCAGTTATTTGCAGAAGATTTCAATCAAAAGATCCAAGCTTCCAATACGCAATCTAACAGCCGTAGCGAAGTGGTTAAATCCTTGAAAAAACAAAAAGGCGAAAAGCTAAACTGTACAGTAAGCACCGATATCATCGAGGAATCGGCAGACTATATGGTCGCTAAAGTGACTTTGAAATTTGAAAACTTCACCAAAACAGATTTAGTTACTTTGGAACGAGAAGGCAATAATTGGAAAGTATTTAAATCAATTAATTCGTATAAGTAGTATCCAATATATCATTTTATTACCTTTCAATTTTAGTCAACTTTATGCTGTCACTTTTATTTCTAAACTTATACAAATATCCTTTTTTGATAATGAATTCAGTTGAGTCTGTTGTTAAATAGTATTCATCCGCTTTTCTAATAAATTTCCCCTCTAAAAAGTAAGCTGATGAACCAGGGCTATTGCTTTCACTCATACTAAAGGTGTTTTCGAGCTTCCAATGTGTAATTGTATAAGTTTCGTCTTTCAGTTTAAAGTTCCAACTTTCAAGTCGATTATTTTGGTATCTATCAATTCCTTTGTCAAACAAGTAGAACATTATTATTCCAGAAATAATAGAATTGACTATGAAAAGAGCAACAAATTCCCTTTTCATAAAGTATAAAATCAAAGCAATAATTAAATTCAAGATGACGACAAGTGGTACAAGTATTAAAATTCCAATTGAAACGCTCGGATCAGGATTCATTTGTTTAACCCATAACCAAATGATTGCAAAATCGATTATTGTCAATAGAATAATCCTGATCCAAATTTTCATTTTAGCAATTTAGTTTTTGTGGTGTTCTGTTAGACTTCAATTAATATCTTTACTCGAACTGTTTATTCTGGTAATTTCCTTTTTAAATATAGCTTAATTGAATCGTTAATTCGAATGATAACTTTCACCTCCCCATTCCCGCCATTCACCGAGTTTTCCTGAGCGTTAGTCTAAAGCCCGTAGGCTAGGGGCGTATTGTCTGGTAGTTTTGAGTCAACAAATAAGAACAGATAAAAAACTAACACAATAAAATAAAGACATTATGAAAGCATTAGTAAAAACATTCGCAGCAGCAGCTTTAATCGCAGTATCTACTTTCGCTATGGCAGCAGAAGGACCAGGAGCAAAATCAACAAAAGCAAACGTTAACCTTTCCACAGCAGACTTTGCTTTAGAACACTATGTGGCGGTAACTACGGAGGGAGAATCAGCAGGCGTAGAGCAGTTGTTCGCCGAAGATTTTAATCAAAAGATCCAAGCTACAAATGCACAAACCCACGGCCGTGAAGCTATAGTTAAACTATTGAAAAAGCAAAAAGGAGAAAAACTAAACTGTACAGTAAGCACCGATATCATCGAGGAATCAGCAGATTATATGGTTGCTAAAGTAGTCTTGAAATTTGAAAACTTCACCAAGACTGATCTGGTGACTTTGGAGCGTGTGGGCAATGACTGGAAAGTATCCAAATCAATCAATTCGTATAAATAGGAGCCATCTTAAATAAATATATATGTGGAGTTGCTACATTTGAACAGACAATAAGTTAAGGGAATTTAATAACTTAACAGACTTATGTCACGAGTAAGAAAAACGTACCCCAAAGAGTTCAAGCTGATGAGCGTTGAACTGAGTAATACCA
>Ga0308156_1001092_pt1 | contig 36508 bp, 21 predicted proteins | sample PhyAR2_FD_201041 | JGI IMG/M metagenome (GOLD analysis project Ga0308156, IMG submission 201041) | Phyllosphere microbial communities from UC Gill Tract Community Farm, Albany, California, United States - DLSL A.R2 | ecosystem: Host-associated > Plants > Phyllosphere > Unclassified | place: USA... | reverse complement strand
ATTGATTGCGGCGAAGCCTGCAACGGTTTTCTTCCAAATGCAGCAAACCTCACCGCATGAAAAAGGGGATTGCGCCCGGCGGCGCTGTTAGCACTCTGCCGTGACGAGTGCTAAGTATAGGGATGGGTTCCGGAATTTTCAAGGCGTCAATTGCGGTCTGGGTGATTGAGCCTTGCTGATGACGGTGAGCCGCCGGACGAATTGATCGCGGCGCTGCTCGGAATTCATCCATGCATCTGCACCACCACTGGCACGGCAATTCTGAACGAGGGCCGACAAGGAACGTTGCACCAACCTGCCCACCGCCCCATAATCTGATCCCGTTTTGCGGGAATATGTAACTAAAATTCAACAGGGGGATGTATGAAGTTCGTTTGGGGGTTGATGGCCGCATTGCTCATTCCGACATGGGCCACGGCGGCTGGCAGCGAGTCTGATGCTGGAACGTCTTACGGAAAATTCGTCGGCGAAGTCGTCGCCAAGTGGGGACCTGATGGCCGCACGATGGAGCTGACGCAGCCATTTACCTATATCGATGGCGCTGGAACGCACTGGAATGCGCCCGCCGGTTCGGTGGTTGATGGCGCATCCATTCCCCGTGCCGCCTGGTCGTTCATCGGTGGTCCCTATGAAGGAAAGTATCGCAAAGCATCGGTCATCCATGATGTCGCGTGCGATGAAAAAGCACGCCCCTGGCAGGACGTTCATCGCGCGTTCTATCACGCCATGCTGTTGGAGGGAAACGATCCCTTCACGGCCAAGGTGATGTACGGCGCCGTCTATCTGGGCGGGCCGCGCTGGGAGCAGAAAAAAGTGATTGCCAAGGTGCCTTATGCGAAGCTTGACTCCACGCTCCGTGAAATCTATGCAGACGCGCGATCTCGCCAGGAGAGTGTCCGGACCGAGGTACTGCGCATGCCCGGATCGAATGCAAATGTGCCGGACGGACAAGTGGGTATCGGCGGACCTCAAGAGCAAGATGACAGGACCTTGATAGTCAGTTTCATCTCAACCCCGGTTGAGATCGATGAGCAGGAATTCAAGCGCCTTCAGGCCTTCGTCAAGAACAACAATCCCTCGTTGGAAGAGATCGAGAATTTCCAGCCTTGAATGAGTGGAGAGATTGTTGAATGATGGATATGGTCAGGAAAAACCGTCGCCTGGTGCTCGGCGGGCTGGCATCTTTGATGCTCGCCAGACCTCTCGCGGCCAATAGCAGTGCTCCGATGGCTTCGCCTCGATGGACGGTCTCACCGGTGGACCAGGGGCATTCCAATTTTTGTTGGCTGGCATGCGTCACCATGATGATTTCCTGGCGCGCCTCGACCTCGTATTCAATGAGCTGGGTGGCGAAGCTGCTCGGCGCACCCTTCGAGGCCTATTATCAGGACGGTATCCAAGGGCGTGCCAATCAAGGCCTGCTGCTTGGTGACGAGGTCGAGCTGTTGGCGAAAAGGGCTGAGCTGACGCGTTATGGCTTGGCCTCTTTTGATACTTCCTGGTGGCTAAATCAATTGCAGTACGGCCCTTTGGTCATTCTTGGCATGAACCCGGATGCTCAGATCGGGCATGCCAAGCTATTGGTCCAGTTGGAGCCAAGCGGATCATCGCCGACCGACCTGATCGCGACGGTGGTAGATCCTGCCACCGCAAGGATCGAGCGCCAGCCATTCCTGGCGCTGATTCAGTTTTACGAAAGGCTGGCGCGACAGCCCTTGAAATATGCATTGCTGCAGATACTGAGTTCCTATAATGCCAATGCAACACCGGACGGGGCAGATCAGCTCTTGTCCATCTTGAAAGGGGAGGCAAGCTAACCGGCCTGCACGAACTAGAACCCCGCCTCCCGCCAAAACACCGCCATGGCGTTCTTCAAGAAGCGCAGCCCCGGTGCTTCCCATTGCGCGGCGATGGTGACCCGTCCGCGCCAGCTGTGCTGCATGATGGCACTGCGGGCGCTGCGGACATCGCCGGCATCATCGGCCTCGACATTGAACACCACCCGATAGACGGCGCGCTCCGGATAGAGCGTGCCATTCTTCTCGCGCACCGCAATGTGGCCGCCGTAGTTGCTCGCCAGCGGCGCCTCGCCCAGCGTCGGGCTGGCGTTCTTGTCGATGCTGGACAAGCGCAGATGCAGATTGGGACCAGCCATGCCATCGGCAATGAAGAGCGCACGATCACCCTCGTCAATACGATGGATGTCATCTTCATCCACATAGGTCACGACCTGCCAGCGGCCATCACCGATCAGGCGGCCCAGCGATTCGCCCTGGGTGAGCCATTGGCCGACCCGCAGATCAGGGTTCAGGTCTTCCAGCCTGCCGGCGTAGGGCGCGATGGGCTGGTAACGCTTGCGGTCTGCTTCCACCGTGGCTTGCTCGGCTTCGGTGGAGGAGAGCTGCTCGTTGAGCAACTGCCAGTTCTTGCGGGTCTCCTGATCGAAACTGGCTGCATTGGATTGCAGCGCGAGTTGCTGCTGACGTGCCTCGTTGATCTGATTGCGGCGTATCAGGTCGGGTGAATTGAGCAGCATCAGCGCTGCGTTGGCCGCGACCTGGCTGCCGTTGGCCCAGGGCAGCGCGACTACCTGGGCATGCGCGGGGGCGTACAGCTCCAGTTGCTGCACAGGTTGCAGCAAGCCCGAGCTGGCAATGCGGGTCGGCCAGGGCAATACGAACAGCAGCAACAGGATGACCGCGGCGATGGCGCTGCGGCGATAGCGTCCGCGCTGACGGATCTGCGGCCAGCGCTTGCGCCATTCCAGCAGCTCCAGTCGCAGCGGCAGCAAGACGAACCAGCCGATTTCCACCATGAACAGGAAAATTCCCGCTGCCTTGATGAAGAAGTGATACACCAGCACCGCCACGCCCAGGAAGACCGTCAGGCGATAGATCCAGACGACCCAGGCAAAGGCGACAAGTCCTTTGTGCAGGCGCGCGGGCAGGTGTTCCGGCACCGGTTCACCGATGGCAAACAGACGTTCGCGCAGGTCCCAGCGCGCCAGCGCAAAGGACCGGCTGTGCAGGTTGGGCAGTTGCAGATAATCGGAGAGGAGGAAGTAACCATCGAAGCGCATGAACGGACTGGCATTGACCAGCACGGTGGTGACCCAGGTGGTGGTCGAGAGCAGGAAGGCCACCGCTCGCGGCAATCCCTCGGGAAGCACCACCCAGGCCAGCGTCGCCCAGGCTGCGATGATCAGTTCGGTGGCAATGCCAGCGGCGGCCACTTGCAGCCGTTGATGGCGTTGGCTCAGTTTCCAGACCTCATTGGTATCGGTATAGGCCACCGGCCACAACACCAGCAGTGCTACGCCCATGCTCGGGACCCGGCAGCCATGGCGCTTGGCGGTGAAACCATGTCCCAGTTCATGCAGCGTCTTGACCGCGATCAGGGTCGCGCCATAGGCGGCCAGGCCTTGCCAGGTAAAGTGATCCACCAGCGTACCTGCGAACTGGTCCCACTGGCGGTACACCCCCAGCAAGCCCAGCACCGCAGCGATGACGGTGAGCTGGAAGAAACGTCTGCTGTACAGAAAAGCCAGGCGCGGGCTCCAGCGCGACAGCCAGCGATCCGGCTGTACCAGGGGCAGGCGCAGGAACAGGTAGTTGTGCAGCAGCCATTGCCCCCAGCCTTTGCGCTGCCGGCCGCGTTGTGCGGCCAGGATCGGGGCGCTGCCGTCGGGCGGGCGCAGCAGCTGGTTTTCCTGCAGGAAGTGCGCCATCGCTTCCACTTCCTCGGCATCGATCTGCAAGGTGGTCTCGGCATTGACCTCGGTGACGATGACGTCGGGCTTGCGTCGGGGCCAGCGGCTGAGGATCTCGAAGCCGCTCCAGTCGATCTGGAAGAACAGGTTGCGCACCGGGTCCTGCAAGGTCCAGCTAGGCTGGCCGTCGGCCAGCGGCGGACCGGGCAGCAGCGCCAGTTCGTCACGCAGCGGGGGAAGCTCGGCAATCATCGGCGCGACTCAATAGGCAATGAATTGACGGATCACCGCCAGCGGGCGCCGCAGGATCCAGTACACCAGCGGAACCCAGCCGCCGCGTATCTTGACGCTGCCCTTGAGGCCCACCCTTTGCGTCGTGGTGCTGTCGAGGCGGGCGCGCAGGCGATAGGCGTAATTGCCGTCAGGCCGCGCGAGCGCATCATGACCGAGATAGCGCACCTGGCCGCTGAGCGCATCAAATGGCGTGGCGGCCAGGTAGAGGCTGACCGGGGCGGCATCGGGCAGGGGAATGGCGTCGCCCACGGCCACCCAGGCTTCGATCTCGACATCCTGGGGCGCTGCGATCTTCATGATGCGCTCCCCGGTCTGCACCGGGCGGCCTATCCATTCGGAGGGATCATCAAAGAGCACCACGCCGTCTTGCGGCGCCAGCACATGGGAGCGCTCGAACTGGCTTTGCAGGTAATCGGCATCGGCCTGCTTTTCACCGATCTTTCCCAGCGCAAGGGCCAACTGGCCTTTGGATTTGCTGTCCGAGACTGCCATCTGGGCCTGTTGCCGATACTCCGCCTGGGCTGCCGACAAGGCGTAGCGGGCCACCTCCAGGCGACTGGCCAGGGGCGCTTCATCGAAGCTGAACAAGGGCTGCCCCGCCTTGACCACGGCATTGGGCTGGACGTTGAATTGCGCGATGACGCCATCAAGCGGGGCGCGGATGACAACAGGCTGGGCCGGCACCAGTTCGCCCGGCGCCAGGACGGTCAGCCGCACCGGGCACAGCAACAGTGCCGTCACCAGCAAGGCGATGCGGGGCCCACGCCGTTGCCACCATTTGCGATCACGGGCGCCATGCCACCAGGCCCCCATTTTTTCCCGCCACAGGGTGGGCGACCAGGCACGCGGCCTGAACTGGGCCAGCCAGGCGTGATGCCAGGTATGCAGCCATTCTTCCAGCAAGGGGTAGAAGGCAGCATTGCCCAGGTCGGGATGGTGTTGGACATCCCCGGCCAGCAACAGGCCACCGGCGACGCTGCCAGGATGCTGGACGCTGGCCGGCAGGCTGATCCACAGCGCCTGGCGCGGCAGCCATTCGTCCCATTGCGCACGCACCGGATCGGGCAGGCGATCCACGTCCACCACGCTCACGCGCGGACGTTCATCGGCCACCGGCAAGGCCTGGCAGACTTGCTTGAGCCATTGCACATAGGGGGCATTGGCTTCCACCTGCACCACCCCGGAAAGACAACGCACTCCGCCTTCGGCGAACCACAGCGCGCTCTGCCGGTAGCGCAGCAGGCGATGTGTTTCGTTGACCAGCAAGAAGGCCAGTTCGTCGGTATTGGTGGCGACCCGGGCGCGATGTCCCAGGTCGATCAGCGTCAAGAGCGGTGAAGGGGGCTCGTCATGCGCGACTGCATTCATACCTGTCCTGTCATCGCCACCTTGATGCTACGCGCCAGCGCCGCCAGCCGATCGCTGCCACTGGCGCGCGAGGCCTGCAGTTGCTCGCTCAGGCTGCTGCGTCCTGCGGCGAGCTTGTCGGCGCCTTGCAGGTCATCCGGAAGCCGTTGGTTCATCGCCCCTTGCGCACGTTCGCCCAGACGGAGCTTGAGCACCTGCACCGCTTCATGTCCCTGCTTGTCGCGCGCAACGATGCGGATGCTGAATTCGCCGCGCATGCCGGCAGGCGCCTGGCCGGAGAGGGTGCCGCTCTGCGCTGAGAAGTTCAGCCAGCCTGGCAGGGCCGCACCATTGGCAGCGGTGGCCGACAGGCTCACCACGGCATCCGGATTGGTGTGGCCAAAGGCGTCGGCTGGCACCTGGACGGAAATGCGCTGGCCAGCGGCGAAGGACACATCGTTCAAAGGTGCATAGGCCTGCAGGGTATCGCCGCTGCCGGTGCGCTCCAGCACGACCACCTGATAGCTGCCGGGGCTGGCAGGGGGCGTCAGCAGGCTGGTGCGCTCGCCATTGCTGAAGTCGAAGGCAAAGCTGCGTTCTGCCGAGAGGCCCCATCCGGGCTGGCCTGCGCCCAAGGGTGATTGTCCAGACAGGAAGCTCAGCATCGGCTCGACTGCTGGCGACAAGGGGGCGGGAGCCGGCAGCGGCCCGACTGGAAGAGGCGTATCGGTGCTGGCGACGGGGAGCCTGGATGGACTCAACAGCCCCGCCAGATTTCCCGAGGGGACAGTGGCAGCGGGCACTTCCAGCGTATAGGCCTGGGTCGCGATGGCACCATCGTTGCCGGCGTTGTCCTGCACCTTCAGCAGCAAGGTGTGGGTGCCGCCCTGCAGGGTGGCGCCGACCCAGCTCAAGGCGGTGCCGGTGACCTGAGCGGTGAGGTCGGTCCAGGTCGCGCCATTGTCCAGCGAACCATAGAGTCTGTCGCTGCCGGCCAGCGTACTGCTGAGGGTAGCGGTGATGGTCTGTGCCGCCGTGGCGGTGATGAAATCGGTATTGCTGACGCCGGTATCGGCCGACAGCGCCACATTGATGACGGTAATGGTCGGCGCGGTCACGTCCAGCGTATAGCTCTGGCTCTTGACCGTGCCGTCATTGCCGGCGTTGTCCGTGACCCTGAGCAGCAGCGTGTTGCTGCCGCTGAGGGTCACGCCGTTCCAGCTGAGGGTGGTGCCGCTGACCTTGCCGGTGATATTGGTCCAGGTGGCGCCATTGTCCAGCGAGCCATAGACGATGTCAGTGCCGGCCGGCGCGGCACTGAGTGTGGCCGTAATGGTTTGCGCGGCGCTATTGGTGATGAAGTCGGTGTTGCTGCTGCCGGTGTCGGCCGACAAGGCCAGATTGCTGAAGGTGATGGCCGGGGCGGTGGTATCGAGCACATAAGCCTGGGTCTTCACCGTGCTTTGGTTGCCCGCGGCATCCTGCACCTTCAGTTGCAAGGTATTGCTGCCGGACAGGGTGACCCCGTTCCAGGTCAGCGAGGTACCGCTGACCTTGTTGGTGATATCGGTCCAGGTGGCGCCATTGTCCAGCGAGCCGTAGACCCGCTCCGAGCCCGCCGGGGCCACGCTCAGTGTGGCGGTAATGGTCTGCGCGGCAGTATTGGTGACGAAATCGGTGCTGCTGCTGCCGGTGTCATTGGAGAAGGACAGGCCGCCAAAGCTCGTGGTCGGCGCGATGGTGTCGATGACGATGGCCTTGTTGGCGCCCAGCGAGCCGGCGGCTCCCGGGGCGGACAGGGTGACCGAGGCATTCTGGTGGCTGCCGCCGGCGTCGACGATGGTGGCCCCGTTGAGCGCCAGTGCGGAGGTCGAACTGTAGTCGAGATCGGCGGAGTTCTGTCCGCCTGCCACCGTATAGACGAAGGTCAACGCATTGCTGCCCGATCCGCCGGTATAGGTGGCCGTGCCGCCGGAGTCCAGCGCCAGCGTGGGCGTGCCGCCGGTGGTGTCCACTGTGACCGCGCCGCTGAAGTTGACCACGATGGTCACGGTCTGGCCGCTGCCGTAGGCACCGTCGCTGGTGCTGGCGCTCACGCTGGTGACGCTGGGCTGGGAGCCGTCGACCAGGACCGCAGTGGTCGATCCCGGGGTCATGGAGGTGCCCGCGTCGTTGCCAGCGGCATCCTTGAGCGTACCGCCATTAGTGGACAGCGAACCGACGGTGATGCCGTCGAAGTCGCTGTCGCCGCTGGGCACGACATAGCGGAACGACAGGGCGCTCGTACCGGAGCCGGAGACATAGGTGGCATAGCGCGTTGCCGCGCCGACGGTGATGGCAATGCGCGGCGTGCCACCGGTGGTATCGACCAGCACCGCTTCGTCGAAGTTGACCACGAAGTCCATGGCCTGGCCGCTGTAATAGGTGCCATTGGCGGGCAAGGTCAGCGAGTTGAGCGTCGGCGCGGTCGTGTCCACGGTGACGGTCAGTGCGGAAGACGCCGCCGAGACGTTGCCGGCAGTGTCGGTCGCCTTGACCGTGAAGACGTGAGTGCCGCTGGGCAGCGTGCCGGAGGTGTAGCTCCAGCTGCCATTGGTGGCTACCGCGGATCCCAGCAGCGTGGCGCCGTCGTAGATGCTGACGGTACTGCCGGTCTCGGCCGTGCCGCTCAGCGTTGGTGTGGTCACGTTGGTGATGTGGTCGCTGCTGGAGACGCCGCTGTCGCTGGCGGCGTCCAGCGTGGGCGCGCCGGGCGTGGCGGGGGCGGAGGTGTCGAGCGTATAGCTGGCGTTGGAACTGGAGCCATTGTTGCCTGCGGCGTCGGTCACGCGCAGGCGCAAGGTATTGCTGCCCGTCAGCGTCACGCCGTTCCAGGTCAAGGTGGTGCCGGAGACCTTGCTGGTGATGTTGGTCCAGGTCGCACCATTGTCCAGCGAGCCATACACCACATCGCTGCCGGCCGGGGCGGCGCTGAGGGTGGCGGTAATGGTCTGCGCGGCAACGTTGGTGATGAGGTCGGTACTGCTGGCGCCGGTATCGCTGGAGAAACGGATGGTGGAGAACGTGATCGTCGGGGCGGTCGTGTCCAGTACGTAAGACTGGGGCGTGCTCGCGCCATTGTTGCCCGCGGCATCGGCCACGCGCAGCATCAGCGTGTTGCTGCCGGACAGCGTCACACCATTCCAGGTCAAGGTGGTACCGGAGACCTTGCTGGTGATGTTGGTCCAGGTGGCGCCATTGTCCAGCGAGCCATACACCACATCGCTGGCGGCCGGGGCGGCGCTGAGGGTGGCGGTAATGGTCTGCGCGGCAACGTTGGTGATGAAGTCCGTACTGCTGGTGCCGCTGTCGTTGGAGAGAGCGACGTTGCTGAAGGTGATGGTGGGAGCCGTGGTGTCCAGCGTATAGCTTTGCGTGGCCACTGGGCCGTCATTGCCGGCGCGATCCTGTACCTTGATCAGCAGCGTGTTGCTGCCAGTCAGCGTCACGCCGTTCCAGATCAAGTTGGTGCCGGAGACCTTGCTGGTGATGTTGACCCAGGTCGCACCATTGTCCAGCGAGCCATACACCACATCGCTACCGGCCGGGGCCGCGCTGAGGGTAGCGGTAATGTTCTGCGAGGCGATGCTGGTAATGAAGTCCGTATTGCTGCTGCCGCTGTCATTGGAGAAGGCTAGGTTGCCCACCGTGACGGTCGGTGCGACATTGTCGAAGGTATAGGTGTGCGTGTAGGCCGTGCCGCTGCCATTGGCATTGGTCACGCGTGCTTCGAAGGTATTGCTGCCCGACAGCGTGGTATTGACCGACCAGGCGGAACTGCCCACGCTGCTGGTGGCGGTGGTCCAGGTAGCGCCGCCATCGAAGGAGACCTGCACCGATTCACCCGCCACCAGGTTGGCCGTGAGCGTGCCGCTGATGGTCTGGTTGGCGACGTTGGTAATGAAGTCGCTGTTGCTCAGGCCACTGTCCTGCGACAGAACGGCCGTGGCCACGTTGGTAGACGGCACGGCGTTGGGGGAGGTGATGTTGCTCAGGACGATATTGTCGAAGCCCCATTCGAAGACGCCGCCGGCATCGGCCGTGGTGATGGCCACGGTGCTCACGCCGGTGAAGTAGGCCGGATGCACCGCATTGGACAGGTTCACTACCCAGGAGTTGTTGACGAAGTTGGCGGTGAAGGTTTCACTGCCCTTGCTGGTGGTGAAGGTAATGGTCAGCCCATCCCCGCCCACCTGGACCAGGGTGAAGGAAGTCAGGTCAAAGGTCTTGCTGCCTGCGACGCTGATCACCAGATGCGACTCGGCATAGAGGCCACCTTCTCCTGTGGCCATCACCTTGCCCGAGGCATCGGCGACCACGGCGCCGAAGGCGTTGACCTGCGAATCCACCAGCATGTTGCTGTCGGTCGATGTAATGACCATCGTGTCCGATCCGACAGTCTGGGTGATGGTCTTGGCGACGGTGCCTTGCCCGACGGTTTCGAAATCGAAGGTCGAGCTGGCCAGCACGCCTTGATAATCGGTGGCGGCAAATGCGTGGGCTTCAATCGTGCCGGTGCGGTACTCCAGCGTCCAGTCGCCCCCGCGCGCGGCGTTGCCGGTCACATCGCTGGAGGCCGCGACGTCTGCGCCCGTGGCCTTGGACAAGTCATTGATGAAGACCTTGCCCTCTGCTGTTTCAGCAATATCGCAACCGTACAGCAGCAGGTCGCCGCCGGCCTTGAGCGCATGTCCCAGTTCGGCCAGCTCGGCCTTGACCAGGGTGTCGGACAGGCTGCTGTCGGTCAGCGTGGTACTGCCCAGGTGCAACTGGCCATCGGCTCCGTGCGAGAGAATGCTGATGGAATCGTAGCCGCTCTGCGTCTGCGCCCATTTGGCGATCTGCGCCAGGCCATCCTTGCTGCCGTCGATCTCGACAATGCCCACACCCGCGCCGATCTTGGCTTCCAGCGCCTTGTAATCGGCCACCGAGGTATCGACGATGACCACTTCCTTCTTCTGCTCATTCTTGCCCGGGTCGGCAGCACGCACCTCCACCGCAGCCGGCACCTCGGCGATCTTGGCTAGCGCGGCGGTATCGGCGGCGGCGTGCGCCGCATCGACCACGGCCGCGCCGTCGAACATGAAACGCTGCTCCAGCGCCAGCCGGTGCGGCTTGCGTTGCAGGCGCATGCGGGCAGGGCGGTCGGTGTCAGGCTCGAGTGCTGTGGGCAGATGGGGGAGGGGTGTGCTGGTCATGGCGATAGTCCCGAGGTGACGTAGATGCCGGCGCGCAAGGCAGCAAGCGCGTGTTGAAGAAAGGTAGCCGTGTCAGTGCGCATGTTGCGCCAGGTGGGCCGCCACCTGCTGATCCAGCGTAGGCCGCCAGGCGGCAGGCATGACGGCGCTGATCATGCCGTCCAGGCGCTCGACGGCAGCGCGTGCGGTCGCATCGGTCACCGTGGCCTTGGCGGCACTGTTCCATAGATAGGCCTTGGCCAGATGCTCGGGCGCCAACAGTCCCGTATCGGCTTGCACCGGCAGCTTCGCATACAGCAGCGCCAGCGGCAGGTAGGCCGGCACGTAACCGCTACCGGCAGCGCTTTCCAGCCAGTTCACGGCGGCCCCCAGGTCGGCGGGTCCGCCATCGCCCTGGGCCAGCATCACGCCCAGATGGAATTGCGCCTCGGCGCTGCCCAGTTCGGCGGCTGCCTGGTACCAGGCGCGTGCGCGCTGCAGGTCCTGCGGCACGAATTTGCCCTGTTCATGGTACTGCGCCATCTGCAGCATGGCCGGTATCGAGGAGGCCTGGGCAACTGCTGTGCACATGGCCATCCCGCGCGGTACATCCTGTGCTACGCCCTTGCCCTGGAGGTAGTAATCGGCGGCATGGCAGGCCGAAATCAGATGGCCCTGCTGTGCCGCCAGCTCGTACCACTTCAGCGCGGCAGGAATGTCGGCAGCACGACCGACGCCCAGCGCCAGGCAATCGGCCCAGTTGTTCGCAGCGGCCGGCACCTTGTGTTGTGCCGCCTTCTCGAACCAGGTGCAGGCTTTCACCGGGTCGCGCGGGCGTCCCCAGCCCTCTTGATGGAACATGCCCACCACGAACTGCGCCAGACCGTTACGGTCGCTCTGGCGCAGGTACATGGCATAGGCCTTGGGATAATCCTTGGCCGTGAGTGCCGCTTGCGCAGCCTCCATGGCTTTATCCACGGCCTTATCCCGTTGGGCATGCGCACCGCCGCTGACGGCCAGCAGCGCGGCAATCATCATGACCCGAAGAGTACTGGGGCGGGCGAGCTTCATGGGCAATCACGATCATCAAAAAACGCAGGCTACGCTGGCAGGCAGCGTAGCCGCGTGCTTAATTGGAAACAGGATAGAGGCCGTTGACGGCGATGAAGTAACGCATGGCGATATAGGACGGCATGATGGTGACCGCTGCGCCGATGCCTGTCGCAGCAGTTTTCCCCGCGATATTGGCACCCAGACCGGCGACGCTGGCTGTCGGCGTGCCCACCATGATCGTCGTAGCGGCGCCACCCAGGGTGGTGGTCGGCGTACCGGTGAACGTAACGGGAGCCGTGCCGCGAATGCTGCCGTTGGCGCCGCCGATCATGGACACAGAAGGTGTGGCGTTGGAGTAGATCTTGGCGCTCGAGCCCGTGGTCAGCGTCAGTGAGGCTCCCTGAGGCTCATTGGTCGTGGTGCCGCCATGAGAGGCGTACAGTTGCAGCGCGCTGCCATCGACAGAGCCGCCTACGTTGGCCAGGGTCGTTGCCGCAGTGACTCCCGATAAACTGGTTGCGAAGCTCACGTTCTGGAAGCTCAGTGATACGTTGCCGGAGAAGCTGATGGGGGAGGTGGCGCTGCTCAAAGCATGTGTATGGCTGGGCAACTGGCTTTCCGTCAACAGGATCGTCGGGGTATTGTCCTGCGCTTTGCCGATAGGGTAGGCGATGCCCGTGGCCGCCTGGACACCCGCGCCGACCACGAAGCGTCCCTGCAGGTTAGGCAAATTGAATGAGCTGCTGTTGCCACCATAGGTGTTGCCGACCAGGGAGTACAAGGCCTGATAGGAAGAGACCGGGAGTTGCTGGCCAACGGCCGGCACGTAACTGTCGAACCCGCCGGAAGCCTGGTTGCCCGCCAGGGCCATGATGCAGACCGCCGAGATGAAAGGGTCGGCCGAGCAGGCCTGGCTGTTGGAACTGGCCATCATGGCCGCGCTCAATACGCTCAGTGCCGCGATTTTCTTCATCGCCTTGTTGGACTTGATCTGCATGAACTTCCCCCTTGATGAGTTTTTGATCCCTGGATTGGGTACTACGGCTGCTGCTCTTGCTGGCCGAACATCACGGCGCCGCTCATGCCGGCCATCAGTTCATTGAATTTTCCATCCACCACGCCGACCACCTTGACCGACTGGCTTACCGGATCCACCCTGGCGCCCAGGCGCTGGACCTTGGCCGGATAGGTCTTGCCGGTTTCGTCGATGCGGATCTGGAAGACCTTGCCCGGCTTGATCCAGACCAGCCACTTCGAGGGCACGATGAATTCCAGTTCCAGGGCGCTGTCATCGATGATTTCCAGCAGCGTCTGGCCGGGTTGTGCAAATTGCTGTTCACGCACTTTCTGCTCGGCCACACGCCCGCCAAAGGGCGCCGCAATGGAGCACTTGCCGACCAGGGCAGCCTGCGCGGCCAGGTCGGCGCGGGCCTTGGCCACTTCCGCCTCCGAGGCGTCAAGCTCGACCCGCCCCACTGAATTGAGTTCAGCCAGGCGCTTGTTGGCCTGCCAGGCCTTGTCGGCTGCGCTCAGGCTGGCCCGGGCCTTGTTGAGCTGGGCGTTCTGGACGGCGCAATCGAACTGCACCAGGGTCTGGCCGCGCTGGAAGCGAGCGCCTTCCGTGACGGGCAGGCGCGCGATGACCGCACCGATCTCGGCGGCAATGGTGGTGTAGCGCACCGGTGCAAGCTGGGCGCGGATCTCGCGTTTGTCGAGCATGCCCGGCGAGGCCGACGGCGCCGGTCTTGCAGGGTCTGCAGCCTGGGCCGTCTGGGCTGCGGCAAGACAAGAGGGCGTCGCAGCCGCAGCCATCACCAACGCGATGATCGGTGCCGACAACAACTGCATGGGGCGGCGCGGAGGCGGGGTGGTCATGCTTGCGAACCTAGTTGCTGGTCACCGGAAGGGGGCCGTTATCCCAATCCTGAAGTGACTTGTGGACGGCCTTGGCCAGATCGCCAATGGAGTCTCCCGCCACATCGCCAATGCTTGGCTCCATGCCCAGCGAGGCCTGCAGCCGCGATGAGGCGGTATGGACCGCCGCCATGGCCTGGTAGCGGCGCAGTTGCGCAAGGATCAGCGAGGTCTGCTGGGAGACGCGGTCCAGCTGGGTCTGTTTCTGCGCCACCGCCTGGTTGCTGACGTGGTCGGCGATGCGTCCTTCCACATTGGCAATGGCATCGGCACGCTCATACTGGTGCATGGCATTGGCGTATTGCAGGCGGGCGATGTGCAACTGGGTCAACACGGCCATCTGCGTGACCATGCGTTTCTGTTCGGCCAGGTCCACGCCTGCATCGGCCAGGCGTTTCTGGCTGGGCAGGGCCAGCAGATTGAACAGGTTGAAAGAAACCTGGACACCGGCCTCGCGCCAGTGCTGATTGATCAGATAGCTGTCGTCGCTGCTCTTGTAGCCATAATTGAACGACAGCCCCGGGAACAGGCGCAGCATGGTGCGATGGGTTTCCTGCTGGGCGATGCGCGCGTTGTACATGCTTTCGCGCAGATCGGCATTGCGTTGCAACGCCTGCTCCTCAAGCTGGGCCACCGGAAGTTCGAGCCAGGTCTTGGACAAGCTCATCTGCGGCGCGGCGACGCTGTAGTCGCTGCCCAGCGGCAGGCGCGTCAATGCGGCCAGCTCGATGCGGGCAGCCGAGAGTTCCTGCTCGACGGTTTCCAGCAGACGCAGGTTTTCCAGCAACTGGCGCTGGAAGCGCAGGGCCTCCAGCGGGTTGCGCAAGCGCTCGTTTTCGGCGCGTTCGGCGTCCTTCAAGGCCTGTTCCGCATCAACGATTCCGCTTTGCACCTTGCCCTTGAGCGATTGCGCGGCCACCACGCGCCAGTAGGCCGTGCGCACATCCTGGATCAGGGTATGCAAGGCCTTGCGGCGGCGCTCCCGGGCTACCAGCACGCGGTCGGCGTTCTGCTTGGCGGCGTAATAGCTCTGGCCGAAGTCCAGCAGGCTCCAGGAGAAAGTGAGATCGGTGGTGACGGCGCTGCGGCCCGAGGAAATGAAGGGGTTGGCCAGCGACTGCTGTCCGGTGACCGAATCCTGGCTGCGGGTGATGTAGTCGTTGTTGCGGTCGCGGTAACCGGCCGAGGCGACCAGCTTGGGCAGCATGTCGTAGTTGCCCGCTTCCAGCGTGCCGGCGGCCAGCGCTTCTTCCATCATCTTCAGGCGGCGATCGGCGTTGTACTTGATGGCCCGGGCGATCGCTTCATCCAGCGTCAGGGGGCCGTTGAGCGGCTCGATGCCCTTGTCCAGCGCTTGCTTGTCCGCCTGCAGGGTGGCAGCGATCTCGCTGTTGCTCAGGGCCTGCGGTTCGATGGATGCACATCCCGCTACGGCGCTCAGCGCCAGGGCGCTGCAGGCCAGACGAATGAATGGACGAGACCTGGTCTCGCTGCTGCGATTGCGAATTGCCATGTGAAACCTTCCCCCGACTGCAGTGCTCCCGACCGCAGCATATTTTCTATTCTCTTTCTTCCATCTCGTGAAGAAAGCCCCCTTCGTCCACGGACTGGCTTTTGCGTCCTGGCCGGCACATCCTGGCATCGCGCAGTTACGCTGGGTTTCGCGGGATTTGGAATTATTTTTTGATAGATCAGTGACTGACTATCAATGCGAACAACGTAATGCAAAACATGAAGTAACACGTAATAAAACGTGCTGAATTCTACTGCAACGTACCAAACAGTTACGGATGGTAAGTGATGGCAGGACTTAGTTCAAGCAGATTTCCGGTCGGGTTTGACCTGCCTCGTGTGGAGCGAGGGCGCTTGATGAGTACGTTCAGTTGAGCTTGGCCTGGATCAAAAAGGGCCGTGTGGCCATCCACGCTTGCACCGAAGATGCATTGGCCCCGGGCGGCGCGTCACGATGTGGCCTGAGGGTCATGCAGCGCTCCCGCGTCAGCTCGCCTTGCGACAACACGCTGTCGCGCGAGACCACGCAGACATGCCGCTCGCGCAAGACTTCTTCGGCAGGATGATTGGGCGTGCCGAATTCCAGCGGCAAGACCAGCAGGTCCACCTCGGCCGAATACCGCAAGCGGGTCGGGTCTGGCCCTGGCCTGTGATGGCTGCCAATAGACCCTTCGCCTGGACTAGTTCTTTCGGGCAATAGCTTTCTGTTTCCGAAGTTGCAAGAATAATTCCAATTAAAAGCGACACAGGAGATACGACCATGGCATGCACCGTTATTACGTGACTATTGTTGATTTATCGTCATCAAAGAAGAAATAAACAACACATTACGTTCTTGTTTACCGGGAATTGTAAGTTTTGGTAAAATTTCGCCACGGCATCGTTTCTGTGGGGAAATGCGCCGGCGCAAGACAGCCAGGCCATCGAGATGATGGTCCGCCTTCATTCCCGTTTCACTACACGATAAAAAGATCACAATGAGTCAGGACCCTCAGGGGAACCTGCGTGGGCGTTCATGCCTGCGCGGGAAGGGTGCCCTTTTGCCCATCGTTTTGTCTTTGCTCCAGGCCTGCCTCCTGTCCAGCGCCTGGGCGCAGGCCGACCTCTCCACCCAGGAGTTCCAGCGCCAGCAGGAGCGCGAGCGCGAACTGCGCCGCCAGCAGGAGCGGACGCCTGATGTGCGGCTGCCGACGCAGCCGTCCGCGCCGTCCACCCGCATTCCCGAGCAGGAAACGCCGTGCTACCCGCTCCAGCGCATCGAGCTCCGAGGCGAAGAGTCAGCGCGCTTTGCCTGGCTGCTCGACGGCGCCGATGCGGATGTGGCAGGCCGCTGCCTTGGCGTGCAAGGCATCAATGCCGTCATGTCGCGCCTGCAGAACGCCATCGTGGCGCGCGGATATGTCACCACCCGCGTACTGGCCGAGCCGCAGGATCTCAACAGCGGTGTGCTGACCCTTACCATCCTGGCCGGCCGGGTGCGACATATCCGCTTTGCCGCCGACGCCGATCCGCGCGGCACCCAATGGAATGCCTTGCCGGTGCAGCCCGGCCAGTTGCTCAACCTGCGTGATATCGAGCAGGGACTGGAAAACCTCAAGCGCGTTCCCACTGCGGAAGCCGACATCAAGATCGAACCCGCCCAGGGGGAGGGCGCATTGCCCGGCCAGAGCGATCTGGTCATCAGCTACCGCCAGGCCTTCCCGTTGCGGTTGGCTGTCTCGCTGGACGACAGCGGTTCGGACGCCACCGGCAAGTACCAGGGCAGCATCACCGTGTCCTTCGATAACTGGTGGACCCTGAACGATCTGTTCTATGCCAGCTTCAACCACGACCTCGGCGGCGGCCAGCCTGGTGTGCGCGGCCAGAGCGGATACACGGTGCATTACTCGGTGCCGCTGGGCTACTGGAGCCTGGGGTTCACCACCAGCAGCAGCGACTATCACCAGACCGTGGCCGGTCTGACGCAGAGCTATCTCTATCGCGGCAGATCCGACACCAGCGAGCTCAAGCTCTCGCGCCTGGTCTATCGCGACGCGTCGCGCAAGACCTCACTGTCGGCCAAGGCCTTCCTGCGCAGCTCCAGCAATTACGTCGATGACACCGAGATCGAGGTGCAGCGCCGCCGTACCGCCGGCTGGGAGCTGGGGGTGACCCATCGCGAGTTCATCGCCGACGGCACCCTCGATCTGAACCTGGCCTATCGTCGCGGCACCGGTGCGTTCTCGTCGCTACCCGCCCCTGAGGAGAGCTTTGGCGAAGGCACCTCGCGCTTTTCGCTGGCCACGCTAGACCTGAGCCTGAACCAAGCCTTCAGCGTAGAGGCGCCATGGGGCCGGCAGGCGCTGCGCTATCTGCTGACGGCGCGGGCGCAATGGAATGGTTCGCCCCTTGCGCCGCAGGAGCGCTTCTCCATCGGTGGCCGCTATACCGTGCGCGGTTTCGATGGTGAGATGAACCTGCTGGCCGAGCGCGGCTGGTTCGTGCGCAATGAACTGGGGGCGGCATTGGGCGGCAGCGGGCAAGAAGCCTTCCTCGGCCTGGATTACGGCGAAGTGGCCGGCCCGTCGGCGCAGAACCTGGTGGGCAAGCACTTGGCCGGCGCCGTGGCCGGCCTGCGCGGCAACCTCAAGAACCTGTCCTACGAAGTCTTTGCCGGCACACCCCTTTCCAAGCCGGAGCGCCTCAAGACGGCCAGTCTCACCGCCGGCTTCTCCCTTCTCTGGTCGTATTGATCCCCCCACCGCCATGACCTCATCCCCCCGATACGAGATCCTCGCGCCGCGCCTGCTGGGCGGCGAGTTCAACGAAGCCACCGCCCTGGGTTCGGCCACCTGGCTGTGGCTGCATTCCGCGCGTCATCGCAATGTGCCCCTGCATACGCTGTCCACGCTGCTGCTGCCGGCGATCAAGCACGGCAAGTTCGTGCTGGTGTCCGAACGCGGCCAGCCCGTGTTCTACATGAGCTGGGCCGATCTCGATGAACAAGCCGAATCCCGCTACCTGCGCCACTCGCCCGAACAGATGCCCCAGCAGGACTGGGATAGCGGCCAGCGCATGTGGATCCTGGACTGGATCGCGCCGTTTGGTCATACCCGCTTGATGACCCAGCTGTTGCGCACCCGTCTGCTGCCCACGCGCTGCCTCCGCACGCTCTATCACAAGGGCAGCGAGCGCGGCCTGCGCATCAAGGAGATGCACGGCGTGGCGGTGCATCCGCTGGAAGCACGCGCCTGGTTCGATCAACATCCCGCTGCCTTGCCGGATCGGATGAGCCTGGCGCGCGAACTCGCCGCTCCTGTTCCAGATGCATCGCATCCCCCCATTCTCCCCCTCGGATTGTCCGCCTGAGCCATGAACAAACTTCGTTACCGCGTCATCTTCAACAAGACCCGTGGCCTGCTCATGGCCGTTTCCGAACTGGGGCGCAGCCATAGCGCAGGCACGCTCGATGGCGGCCAGCCCGGCCAGCCCGCGCCGCTGGCCGCCGCCCGCCTGCATCCGCTGGCCTTTGCCGTGATGGTGCTGGCCGGTGCGCAACTATTGTGCATGCCGCTGGCGCGCGCCCAGATCGTGGCCGATCCCAGCGCACCGCGCGCCCAGCAACCGGTAGTGCTGCCCACTGCCAACGGACTGCCGCAGGTCAACATCACCACGCCCAGCGCGGCAGGCGTGTCGCGCAACACCTATAGCCAGTTCGACGTCAACAAGCCCGGCGCCATCCTCAACAATTCGCGCGCGGATGTGCAGACCCAGCTCGGCGGCTGGATACAACGCAACCCCAACCTGGCCAACGGCACGGCCCGCGTGATCCTCAATGAAGTCAACTCGAGCAATCCCAGCTTCCTGCGGGGCTATGTGGAAGTGGCCGGCGACCGCGCCCAGGTCATCATCGCCAATCCCGCCGGCGTGACCTGCGACGGCTGCGGTTTCATCAACGCCAGCCGCACCACGCTGAGTACCGGCACGGCCATCATGAACAACGGCAACCTCGATGGCTTCGTGGTCCAGCGCGGCACGGTCACGATCCAGGGCGACGGCCTGGACGCCAGCCGCTCCGACTATACCGACATCATTGCCCGCGCCGTGCGCGTCAACGCCGGCATCTGGAGCCAGGAGCTGCGTGTGAGCACCGGCGCGAACCGCGTGGACAGTGACAACCGGGTCATCCAGAAACAGGCGGCAGACAGCAACGTTCCCTCGTTTGCCATCGACGTAGCGCAACTGGGCGGCATGTATGCCAACAAGATCATCCTGGTGGGCACTGAGGCAGGCGTGGGCGTCAGCAACGGCGGCAGCATTGGCGCGGCCGCTGGCGAGGTGCGCATCAGCGCCGATGGGCGTATCCAGAACACTGGCAAGATCCAGTCCGCCCAGACCGTGAACGTCACCGCCACTGGTCTGGATAACCGCAGCGGCGCCATCCAGGCTGTCAGCAAGATCGATGTCACGCTGGGCGGCGGCGCGCTCAACAACGACGGTGGCCTGATCAAGGGCAGTGATAGCGTGACGGTCCAGGCAGGCAGCCTCTCCAACCAGGATACCCGGGGCGGTAACCTGGGCATCCTCGGCAAGACCGTCAGTCTTGATGCCGACCAGATCGACAACCAGCGCGGCAAGCTGCGCGCCGATGACAGCATTGCCATCACCGCCGCCGGGACTGTGAATAACAGCGCCGGCGCGATCTCGGCCGGCGGTGCGGTGTCCATCAATGATCGCAATGCCGATCCGGCCGCGCGCACCTTGAGCGTGCTCAATCGTGGTGGCCTGGTCGAAACCAGCGCCACGCTGGCCGTCCAGGCCGCATCCCTGACCAACACCGATACCGGTGGCGCCGACCAGGGCCTGCGCGCCAGCGCGATCACACTGGATGCCGACCGCATCGACAACACACGCGGCGCAGTCCTGGCCAACAACAACGCCACCCTCACCGGCAGCGGGACGGTGGACAACAGCGCCGGCACGATCTCGGCCGGCGGCGCCCTGCGCATCGCCGACCGCCATGCCGGCAGTGCCGACGCCAGCCGCACGCTGGTCGTCACCAATACCGGCGGCAAGCTCGACGCCGCAACGAGCAATAGCATCGACAGCGCCGCCCTGAGCGGCGATGGCCAGGTATTGAGCCAGCAGTCCACCACCGTCAGGCTCACCAGCAACTTCAGCAATACCGGCACCGTGCGCGGCAATGGCAGCGTCGATGTGGAAAGTACCGGCACCATCAGCAACGATGGCCAGATGCAGGCGGCCACCACGCTCAGGATCAAGGCGCCCACCATCATGAACGGCGCCACTGGCGCCCTGGTGGGTAAGCGTCTTGATCTCAACGCTACCGATGCGCACACCCTGGTCAATCGCGGCCTCATCGACGGCCAGGACACCTTTATCCTCACCCAGACCCTGCGCAATCTCGGTACTGGTCGTATCTATGGCGACCACATCGCCATTGCCGCCACCACCGTGGACAACGAAGCCGAATCGATCAACGGCGTCAGCTCAGCGCCGGTCATCGCTGCCCGCGACCGTCTCGACATTGGTGCAGAAAACGTCAATAACCGCGAACACGCCATGCTCTTCGCCGCCGGCGACATGGCCATCGGCGGCGCGCTCGACAGCAACAAACGGGCCACCGGCCAGGCCGGCACGGTCAACAACAACAGCGCCACCATCGAATCCCAGGGCGCGCTGGACCTGGCGGCGCGCACCATCAACAACACCAATGAACATTTCAGCACCGAGATCGTGGAAGTCTCGCGCGAGAACAAGCGCGAATTCCAGTATTCCGGCTCAGGCACACGCTATGACCAAAGCCAGGTCGCCATCATCAATGACGAAGCCGATGACATGTGGCTGCGCAATGCCAGCGGGACACCCGTCACCAAGCTGGGCAACGACTTCAACCGCTACGATTACGTCCGCGTCATCCAGGAAAGCCGCGTCAGCCAGACCGATCCAGGCAAGATCATCTCGGCAAGGGGCATGCGCATCAGCGCCGGCGTGGTCAATAACGACAAGAGCCAGATCATCGCCGGCGGCAATCTCGATGGCGCCATCGGCACGCTGAACAACACCGAAGTCGCCGGCCAGCGCATCATCACCGACAGCGGCACTGCCTATCACTTCTACAATATCGAAAAGAAAGGCCGTGACGAGCAGGGCGTCAGCACCACGGGCTACTATCCTGGCGCAGTCGTCCAGGCCATCAGCCTGACGCCCACGGTCTACCAGCAGAACATGGCCGTCGCCGGCAGCGGCACGCAGCCAGGCCAACTGAGCAACGCCGCCATGCCCAATGGCGTGCGCGTGCCTGGCGTGGCCCTGGCCCTGGGGGGCGGCAGACCGATAGCCCTGCCGGACAACAGCCTGTTCTCCATCAACACCAATCCCGCCATGGGCTACCTGGTGCAAAGCGATCCACGCTTCACCAACTACCGTAACTGGCTCTCGTCGGATTACATGCTGCAACAGCTCAACGTCGATCCAAGCCTGACGCAAAAGCGCCTGGGCGACGGCTTCTACGAACAGAAGCTGGTGCGCGAACAGGTGGCGGAGCTGACCGGACGCCGCTTCCTGGACGGCTACAGCACCGATGAAGCCCAATACCGCGCCCTGCTGGACGCAGGCGTCACCGTCGCCAAGAAATACAACCTCAAGGTCGGCGTGGAGCTGACGGCGGCCCAGATCGCCGCGCTTACCGCCGACGTGGTCCTGCTGGTCGAGAAGGACGTGGCGCTGCCCGACGGCAGCACGACCAAGGCCCTGGTGCCGCAGCTGTACGTGCGCCTGAAGGATGGCGACATCAACGGCCACGGCGCCCTGCTGGCCGCTGACAACATCAACCTCAAGATCACCGACAGCGTCAACAACAGCGGCACCATCGCAGGCCGCAACCTGCTCACGCTCGACGCCGCGACTATCAACAACAACGGCGGCCGCCTGACGGCCAAGGATGCAACGGTGGTGGCCGCGGTGGACGTCAACAACATCGGCGGCACCATCGACGCCGGCGACAAGCTCAGCGTCGCCGCCGGTCGCGACCTGAACCTGGTCTCGACCACGCGCGACAGCGCCACCGACCAGGCCACCCGTACCAGTGTCGAGCGGGTGGCGGCGCTCTATGTTGCCAATGCCGGCGGCACGTTGACCGCCACCGCAGGCCGCGACATCAACGCCAAGGCCGCGCAGATCGCCAACAGCGGCGCGGGCGGCAGCACCACGCTGGCCGCAGGCAACAACGTCAACCTGGAAACGGTGACGGAGAAATCCACCCAGTCGCTGGTCTGGGACGCCAACAACTATCGCAAGGAAGCGATGAGCAACGAGGTGGGCAGCAGCATCACCACCAGCGGCGACGTGCGCGTGATGGCCGGCAACGACATCAACGCACGCGGCCTGAACGCGACCAGTGACAAGGGCGCCATCAATCTGGCGGCCGCCAACAACGTCAACATCAGCACCGCCGAATCGCGGCAGCAGGTGGACGAAGGCCACCAGACCACCGGCAGCAGCGGCTGGCTGTCGAAGAAGACGGTGACCACGCGCGACCAGCTGGATCAGTCACAGGCCAGTGGCAGCACGCTTTCCGGCAACACGGTGAGCGTGGCGGCGGGCAAGGATGTCAACGTGATCGGCAGTAACGTGGTTTCCACCAACGGCACGTCCATCGCCGCCGGGGGCGACGTCAACATCGTCGCCGCCAGCGACAAGGCCGACAGCACCCACGTGCGCAATGAAGTGACCAGCGGTCTCTTCAGTGGAGGAAGTTTTGGGGTGACCATCGGCAAGCAGGAGATGGACAACAAGAACCGCACCATCAGCGGTACGGCGGTATCGTCCACGGTGGGCAGTACCGATGGCAAGGTCTCGGTCAGCGCGGGTAATGGCTACAAGCAGGTCGGCAGCAATGTGATGGCGCCCAAGGGCGATATCGATATTGTGGCCAAGCAGATCAGCATCCTTGCGGCGACCGATAGCGAGCGCAATACGCAGGACATGGTCTTCAAGCAGAGTGGTTTGACCTTGCAGATCACCAGCCCGGTGCTGTCGGCGATCCAGACCGTGCAGCAGATGAAGAAGGCGGCGGAGAAGACGACGGATGGGCGGATGCAATTGCTGGCGGCGGCCAATATGGGCTTTGCTGGCAAGAATGCGGTGGATGCCGTCAGAACCGGTCAGGGCTTTGCGGTAGAAGGTAAAGACAATCCGCAGATCCGGACCAACGCCCTCGACGAAAAAGGCAATGTCAAGCTCGGCGCCGACGGCAATCCCGAGACACGCGACGCCACGGCAGCGGACAAGGTGGGCGGCATCAACCTGGCCATCAGTCTGGGCGCGAGCAAGAACGAGAACCACTCTGAAGCCAACGCCAGCACGGCGCGCGGCTCGACCGTTGCTGCTGGCGGCAACGCCAATCTCACGGCCCAGGGCGGTGGTGATCAGAGCAATATCATCGTTCAGGGAAGCGAGATCAAGGCCGGTGTGAACGCTACGCTGAAGGCCGAGAACGAAGTGAGGCTGCTGGCCGCACAAAGCACGACAGACCAGCACAGCAGCAACAAGGGCATGTCGGCCTCGGTGGGGATATCGATTGGCACCGATGGCTTCCTCGTCAATGCGGGCGTCTCGGGTAGCCGAGGACGTGGTGAGGGTAATGACGTGACGCAGGTCAATACCCACGTTGATGCGGGCAACAAGCTGAGTATTTCATCGGGCACGGATACCACGCTCAAGGGCGCGGTAGCCAGCGGGAAGCAGGTGGTGATTGAAGTCGGCACCAGCGGCAGCGGCAATCTCAATATCGAAAGCCTGCAAGACACCAGCACCTACAAGAGTCGCCAGCAAAGTGCCGGCGTGAGCATATCGGCCGGCATGGGGCGCATGAGCGGCAGCCTCAACCTGGCGCGTAGCAGCGTGGACGGCAATTACGCCAGCGTGAATGAGCAATCAGGCATCAAGGCTGGGGATGACGGATTCCAGATCAAGGTGGCGGGAAATACAGACCTGAAGGGCGCAAAGATCGCCAGCACGGACAAGGCCGCCGCAGAGGGCAAGAACAGCCTGACGACGGCGACTCTGACGCAATCGGATATCCAGAACCGCAGCGACTTCAAGGCTGAGAGCCAAAGCGTGGGGATTGGGACGGGCTATTCTGGATCGAAGTTGTCGATGAACGGCACGGGTATCGGCATGGGTAGTAGCAGCGGAAGCGAGAGCAGCACTACCCGCAGTGGCATCAGCCAGGCCGATGTCAAGATTACCGATGATGCGGGTCAGCAGGCTAAGACGGGCAAGACCGCGGAGCAGACCATTGCCAGCATCAATACCGATGTGAGTAGCGACCGGGATACCAGCGGGAAAATAAGCAAGACGTGGAATGGTCAGGCCTTGCAGGGAGATGTTGAGGCGCAGGCGCAGATTACGCAGGCGTTTGGGCAGCAGGCTACTCAGCTGGCAAGCGCCTATGCTGATTCGAAAGAGAAGGAGCTCAGAGAAGCAGCCAGCTCTGCTGCAAAGAACGGAGATCAGGCACAGGCTGACCGATTGGGGGCGGAAGCAGATCAATGGACGCAAGGCGGCGAGAATACTCGCGCTCTTAAGACTATCACGGCTGTTTTGATTGGTGGTCTTGCTGGTCAGAGTGCTGGGCAGTTGGCAGCCACCGCTAGTGGCCCCTATCTTGCGAATGCCATTGGTAGCTATTTTGCTCAGCCCGGAAACGAGAACAAGAGTGCCCAGGTACTAAGTCATGCAGTATTAGGCGGCATTCTTGCAGCAGCTAACGGTGCTAATGCTGGAGCCGGTGCAGTTGCCGGAGCAACAGGAGAGCTCGCCGCAGAAGCAATAACACGCGAATTGTATCCGGAAGCCTATGACGCTGATGGGAAATTCCATCCAGAGAAGCTCGACGTTAGCCAGCGCAATACGGTTATCTCATTGTCTACGGTTGCGGGCGCCGTCTTATCTGGAATTGCTGGCGGGACGCCGCTTGATGTAGCCGTCGGCGCCAATATTTCCGCAAATGCGGCGACCAATAATTTCCTTGGCAATGAAAGTAATGCCAAGCGGAATGAGGCGCTTGCCAAGCTACGAAAAGCCTACAACCAAAGTTTCCTCGACAAGTTAATTGATCCTGTTACAGGAAAGCTGGAAAGCGCAAAAGTAGTGAATGCGCTGAATTATCTAGACAATCGCAGCAACGAATTGTTGAGTGCATTTCGTAACAATCCAAGTTCATTGAGTAATGCGGACAAGATTGAATTACAGCTTTACATAGGCCTTTATGCCCAGCAAAACGGAGGCGCAGCAGCTCAATACTTATTGAAGGCTGGCCCTGGTTCTTCTGCGCAACCTGCCGATGTGCCTGAACTGTCGCTCTTTGCACAGCAGCTGCAAGGTATGGAGAATGTACATAAGGCTCAGGCGGCAGTCGGTTCTCCTGCGCTTGAGGTGATGTCGGGGCCAGTCGGCAATCTTGTCAGGCTGGTAGGGATGGCACAAGCAGGCTATCAGTTTGGTACTGGGGTGGGGCAGTCAGTTAATGGCGATCCAGGCGGATTGGAAAATGTAGGCCTGGGGTTATTGAGTGCAGCCGGAACAGCTTTGGCTCAGGCCGGTGTTACGAATCTTTTCGGAGCGACGAAAGGGCGACCAGCCTCAGAAGACGCGATTGCAGCAGGCAAGACGCCTGGAGCCACTTCAAGTACCGTAGCTGATGCAGCGGGTGGACTTAAAACTCCAAGTGGCTCTACGAGTAGTTCTGCGAATTCGGCACGGAATCAGTATTATGGCAATGGCGGTAGTGCATCGCCATCTCCAGGTCCTGAAGTGGCGGGGAGTAGTGGCGGGGATGTTTCGTTGTCTGGATCAGGTAGGACAAATGCAAATCCTGTTGGTAGCGCCGCCGATAATATTTATGCAAGCAGTCGTCCAATGACAGAATTGTTTCCTGAATTGGATGGCGTTAACCCACATTACGTTGAAAATGCCGGACCTGGAATTAATACCAATTGCGTATCATGTGTGAATGCAACGCAGCAACGGCTTACTGGACAGGCACCGGATGCTGTTGCAGCCGCAACTAAATACTCTAACCAAAATGGGCTGCTCCCATCTGCTCCATTTGGTTTTGGGGAGATGACTACCCCGGCAGCGGTGATACATGAAATGATCGAGGCAGGCAATGGTGCTGCGCGCCCGCTCATCATTCAACAACCGGGAAATATTCAACACGTAATCAATGTGGTAAATCGTAATGGTCAGGTTTATTTTATTGATTCACAGATGGGGAAATTGGTCACTCTGCAACCAAATATTCCTGTCAAACTCGGAAGGCCAGGATTATGAATAGGAAATTGGTACCAATATCATTTAGTGAGGCAAAATCGATTGCTGAGCAGCATGCTTTTGTAGATCTTCGTGATGTCGTGAAAGATGCGTCGCAAGTACTGAAGAAGGAATATCTTGAAGCAGAGTGCTGTTGGATGTTTTTTAGGAATGATCAGATTGTTGTTCCGCTCGAGACGACGCTTGGCATGAAGTGGGCATATGTCGTCAGTAAAAAGGGTACTTATAGCATGGTGCAAGATTTTTCTGGTGATGAGAAGAAGCTTCTTGACTATCTAAACACGATGTCTGACTACTTTAAGAAAAGGGATGAGTGATTCATTAGAATTCATTTTATAAATGGGGCGTGTTAACTCTTGGTCGAGCGTGTCATCTTCTTCGTATGGTACGAAGATACTGACCTGCCCCCAGGAATTAGCTACACCGAACAGTAGAATCCGTTAATAACCTTGTTGTGCAGCAAACTCTGCTGGCGTGGCGTAGTTCAGCTCGCTATGTGACCGCATTGAATTTGTAATATCGGCGCCATGCTTCAATCCGGTAACAAGCTTCATGCAAGGTCGAGAGCCGGTGGTCATTGAGGCATTCGTCCCTGAACCGACCATTGAAGCTTTCAATGTAGGCATTCTGCGTTGGCTTACCCGGCTGCGTAAATGCCAGTTTCACACCACGTTCAGCCGCCCAGGCATCGAGTGCCTGACTGGTAAATTATGGGTGAGAGTGATAATAGTTTCTGGAAGATGCTTAACCACGGCAATATCGATAAGGTAATAAAAACCATACCATGAATTATTTGGCCAAATTAAAACATTTAAGTGCCGATGTGGAAGGGGAAGTGGTTCTGCTCATTAATAACGTTGAGCTTACACGCTTTGTAGCTGCATGCCCTTACAAAATTGAGTAGGGGCGTCATATCAAGTCGAATTGACTGCACAGATTTTTAATGAATATTTAATTAGTGCGCTTCAGAGAAGAATGTTACCTTCGATTGTTCAAGTTGGCGATGGCTTTTATCATGTTATTAAGGGTGTGCTAAGAGGAAATCGTTTGGACGCAGGAGGGATTTCGTTTGAGGACGATCTTTTGTTAAGTAATTTTGGCTGTCTTGATGAAAAAATGATTGCGTGGACGGTTGATCGGATAGATGCTGAGTTTCTTGCCGAAGATTAGTTTATGACTTTACCATCGACCAAAAATATCGTCTAAATATCAGAGCAACATATTTCGGTACATGCTTTGTTCAATCGCAATGCAGCTGGATCTTCAAGGTAGGATTAATCCCTATCTTAAGGGGGGGGAATTAATGCCTGTGTTGAATTCGAATATTCTTTCCAGTGAGGGGCAACCCTGGTTTTCAATTGAAATATCGCCAACTCACGAGGCAGGGGCCAGATCCTTCATGGATCATCTTGAAGAGTGTATTGAGCGTGGAGAAAAACTCACTGATGGCAATACCATTGATATGTGGTCGGGCCGATTAAAGCTGATTGCGAATAAGAATGGTAGCCTAGTGGTTCACGAACCTTCATTCTCAGAGTTTCCGATTAAGTGGGTGCCGGGTGCAAATAGAACTTTTTCCCATTTGATGTTGCAAAAAATACTCTGCGCTGAGATCGGAGTTGAGCCAGACTTTTCTTCACTTATTCAAATCGGCCTTATATCCAAAGTGATGCTTCAACGCTTCGGAGATTTTCAAATGGACCGATATGTGGGAGATGGTCAGGCAAATTCCGGCTGGACGTTCTATGAAATGGGAAAGGTCGATGCTTCCGATGTGACTTGGGCATCTTTGTTTCAAATTTGTGTCGCATATCCTCAGGTTGTGCCATTTTTTGGTTTGCCGTCGGAATCGCATATCATTTATCGCCACGATTTAATTGAAGTCTCTTGCGCAGGAAGAATAATAGATTCGAATTCCAACGCATTTTTACGAAGTTTGCTTTTATCCAAAAATTATGGTCTCAGTGCATAGAAATAAAATAGGCGCGACAGAGCATGTTGCTGTGTAATGCTCCAGCCAAACCTGCTCACTCTAAACACCGACTTTCTCCAGGTTTTCAAGCCCTCTGTAGATCTGAAAATCTCCAGATCCGTAACCAATAAAAAATCCGGCCTTCCTTTCTCTAGAAGCCGGATTTTCATTCCTAACCCCCCCCGCAACCTCAAAACTCATTCTGCAATTTCTTATACCCCAGCGCCAAATCATTATTAGTCCGCGCCACATCTTCAGAAAACTCCGACGCCGCCACCGTCACACGTGGAATGGTCGACAGATCAGTCTTGGCCCCGACGGGATGACGGATTCCAGATCAAGGTGGCGGGAAATACAGACCTGAAGGGCGCAAAGATTGCCAGTACGGACAAGGCCGCCGCAGAGGGCAAGAACAGTCTGACGACGCAGACCTTGACGCAATCGGACATCCAGAACCGCAGCGACTTCAAGGCCGAGAGCCAGAGCGTGGGGATTGGGACGGGCTATTCTGGATCGAAGTTGTCGATGAACGGCACGGGCATCGGCATGGGTAGTAGCAGCGGAAGCGAGAGCAGCACTACCCGCAGTGGCATCAGCCAGGCCGATGTCAAGATTACGGATGATGCGGGCCAGCAGGGCAAGACGGGCAAGACTGCGGAGCAGACCATTGCCAGCATCAATACCGATGTGAGTAGCGACCGGGATACCAGCGGGAAAATTACCAAGACGTGGAATGGTCAGGCCTTGCAGGGGGATGTTGAGGCGCAGGCGCAGATCATGGAGATGTTTGGGAAAAATGCCGCTAAAGCGATTGGCGACTATGCGTCGATACGTGAGAAAGAGATCGCCGACTCCCTCAAGAAAGCGACCTCAGTTGAAGAGGTGAAAGCTCTTCTTGACGAAAAGTCGAAGTGGGAAGAGGGCGGACTTTACCGCTCCGCCTTGCATGCCGCCGCCGGTGCTTTGGCAGGTGGCTTCGATGGAGCATTGGGCGCAACTACCGCGTCAGTGGCGATGCCGCAAATCGATAAGCTGATTCAGGGAATGGATCTGCCGGAGTCGTTGCGCCAGGGCCTGGCCCAAGCTGTTGCGGCAGGATTGGGCGGCGTGGTTGGTGGGACGTCGGGACTGATTGCGGGAGTGCATGTTGAGGCAAATAATCGCCAGCTACACAAGAGGGAAACAGCTTGGATTGATGAGAACAAAAAGAAGGCTGCAAGTTATCTGACTGAAAAGCTGGAGCGCGAAGTCAGTCCAGCAGAAGCTGCGATCTATCTGACATTGGCCGGGGAAGGTAATGTCGATAATGAATACCAGCGAGACAATGGAAATAGATTAGGATCGGCTGCCAGTGAGGAGCGGCAGCTGTATGACTATGCCAAGCGATTTATCTCGATGAATGCAGTTGGCTCATTTACCGATGATCGCGGTGTGACACAACCGTTATTCAAAGCGCTTGGTAATGATCTCTATGACGTGAAAGTCAACTTGCAGCTGCGCAATGACAAGGAATATCGGGACTTCTTCTGGAAGACGCTAGGCCAAAATCTCATGCCTGATAATCCGACGACGGCGGAGCGTGCGGAATACGATGCGCGTGAGAAGATACGACTTTCTCAGAATTTGACGCAAGGCGGGATCGGGTTGATACCGGCAATTTTGGCTGGGATCACAGGCAGGATTGTGGCTTTGAAAAAGCCGGAGCCGAGTTTGTCGCAGGTGAAGACTCCCGCGCCTGAGCCTGAAAATATAGGTGCAGGGAAAGGGCGTAAGTCCGAAGAAAGTAGCCAGTCGCTTCCGGACTATAGTGGTCAAGCTAAGGGTTATGATAATAAGCGGTATGTCGGAGCTGATGGAAAAGAGGTTTCTACTGGGCTCCCTGCAATTGGAAATAAGACCGCAACCAAGGACATGGTTGACTTGGCGGCGGATACTGTAGGCGCAGGAAAAGTACTGCCAGGCTGGCCTGGGGTCGGCGGTAGTGGCCCCGTTCCAGGAACGATTGGAATTACTGATCAAACATCAGTCGCAGCATTAAGAAATTATTATCCAAAGAATGGCGGAGTAGAGTTTGTTTATGATCCGACAACAAGCACGTTTGTGGCAGGTCGTCCAACCACTGGTTTGCTTAATGGTTCGTCTCATCAACAGCTTGTTCAAGCGATTGGTGCCGAAGATAAGAATGTTGTTGGTGGAACTCTTCAACGTGGTGCAAACGGCGAGTTCATGACAACGGAGAACAGCGGCCACTATGGGAAAAATTGGAATGATGCGATTCGGCAAAAATTCCAAATTTGGTTGAGTAATCGCACAGGTTTTTCAGTTAATCATCAATCTTGGAGCGGTCAATGAAAATTACGCTTATGACGATGTTCATCGAAGAATATCCGTATCTTTGGTTTATGGAAATAGATTCAATGAAGATTGGGGTAAATAAAAATAAAGGATGGTGTGCACAAATTAAAGAAGGAAGATTAATTTCCTTTGATTCCGTAGAGAGTTGTATGCCATTAGCTCCAATTCTTGAAATCGAAGAAAAGATTTTTTTTAGATTTTTAGAATGTATAGCATTTTTTAAGCCTGATTATTCTGAAGCGATATATTGCTTTCCGAAATATCTACTTATTAAATATATATTTCAAACCTCATTCTCTGGATATTGGCCTGAAAGGGCGCTGGAATGGTTAGTTTCAGACGAAAATATTCAGCCATTATTTCAAGATGAACTCGAAAGACTAATTGGCAATAAGGTAATGCCACAGATTCTTCGGCAAAGAGCTAAGAAGATGTTGAGGAGAATTGAAAATGAGGGAAATGCTTAGAAAGTAGCTAGGTAAAAAACGACAACAATATTAAAATAATTTGGTAAAAAATAGAAGGCATGATAAAAAACATCGAAATTCGTGATTGAGCGGAGAATTTCGAAAATTTCATTGTCTCAATTAGACACTGCTAATCTTGGGCGAAAGTCCAGTGATCCAGCTATTTTCAATCCGCCGTCGAATTTCATCCTTGGCTCTCACGTCGAGGATGCGATGGTAGCAGCCGCAGTGGAGTAGTACGTCGCGTCGCTGATGCCGTGCTTCCGCCACACCTCGACCACTTTCATACCCGCTTCGGTTTCCTTGGGTACGCCAATAATTTGCTCTTCGGTAAATCGTTTCTTCATGATCCAACTCCTTTCAGAATTGGATTCTACTCATTCTTGTTGCTAATCTTGGGGGCAGGTCAGTGTGGTTGGAAAGATTTTCAAATGGCCAGATTAATTTGGGGCATTAAAATGCAAATCAGAGATATTGTTTCAATCGGTAAGTGGGATCGTCTTGCGAGCGTTGTGGAATGCGTAGAAGAAGAGGCGTTTTTAGGTAAATCGCTTTATCAGGTCGCTGACGGAATTTATCTTCAAGTGAGTCCCTTCAGGAGGAAAGAATTCGTGCACAGTAGTGACGCACCATTCATTACGGGGGTGCTTTTTTCGCCAGATCCTGGTGCAGCGAAAAGAGTTTCGGAACTTGCTGTAGAGAGTGATACAGAAGCTCCTTTTGAGGTACCGATAGGCATATTGCCAGATGGATTTCCAAATGAATATGGCGCTATTCTTGCTGCCTTAAAAAATATGCAACCAAAGATATGTCAAGAGTCGGCGGCATATCGCGTAGCATTAGACGGAAAATTTGTTCATCGCACAATTGAGACGGAGCACTACACCTTTTATTTCCGAGGCGCTGAGTACAATAACGAGGAGCGTCCGTATTCTATTCTTTATAAATTGCCTGAAAAGACATTGTAGAAATCAGCCCCCCCCCCCGCTGCCCATATTGCTGAATCGTCCAGATTGTCCGCGGTTTAAACGCAGCCAGCGATAGGAGATAGTGATCCTGTATCGGCATACGCTTCAAAACTGGATACGCTTTTGTGAATGATCGGACTGGCGAAGTTGTCCACGTAAGCGGCAAGAACGCCCCCGACTAGACCACAGATGGCCGGATCAAGTGGAAATGAATATGTGTAATGATCCACAAAAAACCTGCTCAGCGAAATTAAAGACTGGCGCTACCAAAATAAGTGCAATTGGCATGAGGTCGAAGACCCGAGGTCAATGCAACTAGTGCCCATAAAGGTAAATGAGAAGTTTGGTCACGTAGGCGGTGTTGGTGAAATTAACGCAGACAAACTTAACAAATGAGGCTAGAAATGCAAGTATTGCATGACGACGTTTTTGGCGATCTGGAGTATCAATGTGGATGGATACGTCCCTATACGTATCTAATCTGGGGTGAGAAGACAAACGTTAAGATGATAATTCCATGTGATGTTGGTGCTGACATAGAGAAAGCGCAGCGACAGGCATTTATAAATTTTGATGAGAAGAAAAACCAATTGATGCCGATGATTGAACAGTCTATGTTTGATTATTATCAACGTATTTGCGACGAATATCGCTCTTCTGTCGGTCCTGGATTTTCTGATGAAAGATGCCCGAAAACTAATAATCCTCTGCAGTTAAGGTCGTTGGTTATGCCTACTGAAATCGTGGTCCAGCAGTCATTCGGTGCGGAGGAAAGAGTTATTGGTTTGTTGTTTCGATGCACATGGGAGCCGGAGCTTGGACTAGCGGTCAAGATTGTGAATGAAGAAATCGAAGAGGTTGGGACTCAAGATATCGTGCTATAGGTTAGATTTACTAATCTAAGATGTCACTGGCGCTGTATCTCTAAGTGCCTCTGAAAGACGATGATCAAAACGATCATGGCACCCTACTGGCTGCTGGAAACGTCAACCTCAAGATCACCGACAGCGTCAACAACAGCGGCACCATCGCAGGCCGCAACCTGCTGACGCTCGACGCCGCCACCATCAACATAGAGTGGGTGGCGGCGCTCTATGTTGCCAATGTCGGCGGCACGTTGACCGCCACCGCAGGCCGCGACATCAACGCCAGGGCCGCGCAGATCGCCAACAGCGGCGCGGGCGGCAGCACCACGCTGGCCGCAGGCAACAACGTCAACCTGGAAACGGTGACCGAGAAATCCACCCAATCGCTGGTCTGGGACGCCAACAACTATCGCAAGGAAGCGATGAGCAACGAGGTGAAAACGACGGAAACACCACCTTTAGAAATCCTAGTGGCACCGCTATTACTTATGATCCAATTTCGAAAAAATGGAGATAATTTAATGAAGTTAGATTGGCAAGCTCAACCAATTCCTGGGAAATCAATTTTCAATATCGAATTAGGAACTAGCTTTTCCGATGTGGTAAGGTATCTAAAGGAACAGGAAGTTTCCGATGGAATTATTCAAATTGCTAACTCTAACCCGATGCGGTGGCAAATTGCTTTAGATGAAGAGGTAGTTCGCTTCAGAAGAATTGCGGATGGCCATTACGATTGGCAATGTGATCTCGCCTTGCTTTTTTTTGAAAATGGCCGACTGGAATCAGTTACCACATATTTTAATGAGTCAGATAGCTATTGCGGTTTGATTCGCGGGGAAGTTGGACTTGGTGATGAGATTCGCAAATTGCAAGAGTTTTTTTTACTCAAATATGACAATGTCAATGAGGTTTTTCTTGCGCTCAGTGATGGCGATGTAAACGGACTGGAGCTGCATGGTGCTTCGTGCGAATTGTCCGTTGATCCAACTCAGAAAATAGCTGCGATAAGGGTTTTTCTTGTCGGATAGTTAAATAGATGTTGAGTCGGATTTCATAGAGTGAGTCCAGGGGGCGCCGGTTTGATGAGAAAAAAATGTCAATTCACCTTATGTATCAAGTCATTCCCGGACACTCCTTTAAGTTTTTCTTCAGCGACGGCCGGCACCATTTCTTCATTAAATTAATTGGCGAATAAATATTTCACCAATATTCCAACTCCCGCACACTTTAATTTGGTGGGATTAACCTTCAAATACCAAGGATCAATCTTTTCAGAGTATCTGAGCCGGTGCACCTGGAAAAGCACTAGCTCTTGCTCGGTCAGTTCCATCATCTAAGCAATCCATGTCCATCTTCCAGTACACCGACACCCATCCCCAGCTCCGCCTCCTGGAACACAACTGGCAGATCATCCGCGACGAATACCTGGCCGCATCCGGTCTGGTCACCGAGTGGCCAGAGAAAGACCTGCACAACGGCTTGTGGGACGTGCTCGGCGTGCATTACCCGGACCAGGCCATGCCGGGAGAGAGGCTATGCCCGCGCACACATGAGCTCGTGCGTCAGATTCCCGCGCTATTGCTGGCGGGCTTCTCGGTATTGCGTCCAGGCGCTATGATCCTGCCGCATCGCGGCGCGGTCGAGGGCGTCTGGCGCGCGCATCTGGGACTGATCTGTCCGCCCGGCGCCTGGCTGGAAGTGGAGGGGCAGCGGCATGTGGCGCGCCCCGGCAAGGTGATGGTCTTCGATGACCTGCGCGTGCATGCGGCTGGCAACCACGATGAGAGCGACCGCGTAGTGCTGATCGTGGACTTCTGGAAAGATGGACGCCGCACGGCTTGATCCGCTGGCATTTCCATTCGGGTTAAAAGAGAGAGCAGGCCGACAAGGCCGCCCTCAGTGACATCCATTACGCCCATCAGCTAGGCGTTGATGGGCCTGCGACGCCGCATCGCATCTTCCTCACGAATTCACTCGTACCGCTGTGGCCTGCGCGGGCTATGCCGCTGGCCACCAGGATGCCCGCCACCGCATAATAAATTCAATTGTCCGGAGACGACAAAATTTGTCTCAGATCATATTCGTTGAACGAAATGCTTGAAAACAGCTAATCAACTAGCTAGCATTGATTTGACCTATCAATAACATTCGGGGAGTTATTGTCAGGTTGTGAACAAGGGGGGCTTTGTTCACCCACCGTCTCACTGAATCTGCGACGCTATCTAGCCTACGGCATGATGCGGATTCAGTGAGACGGTGTCGTTTTGGAGCTGAGAAAAACTCATCAATCATCTTGGCTCCGCAGTGTTGCCCAATAAGTGAAGGGCGCTAAATTGTTATGCTGGCAGCAGCGTGTCCATGCGTTTGTTGATCACTAATTCGTTATCCTGAAATCCCAGGCAGTGCCTGTGCGGATCTTGAATTGGGGTCATGTCATTCACTACAAGAAAAATGGCACAAGCACCAGCAAGGTCAGTAGTCCGGCGGCGCTAAAGGAGGGGGAATGCGTAACGTCTACACGACTCATACGGGGCCGCTCGCGCGAGGTGAGCAGGCTTGCCTTTCAGGCACAGGGGAGTGCCTCCCACACGATCTCGAGCGCTCGCGCCTGCGCCTTGTGAGTTCCTGTGTGTATCGCCGGTTGCCAACGCATCTGGCGAGCTCATCGATCACGAAACTGTCTCGGTTGGAGAAGGGGGGAATTGCCCTCTCCATGGGAAGTGCGAGCAGCATTTCATTCAAGATCATCTGATTCTCCAATCCCGATTTCGCCGTAAATAGCTTCTCGTGTCAGCTCCGTTGCATATCGAGAAGACTTGGCGCTGCCTAAGCTATCTGAGCTCTAAGCGATTCAGAAATTATTAGTCCGACCGATTGCAGCTGAGCTGTTCATGAAACGAGTTCTAACTAAATAAAGGATTGGAGCGATGCATGAAGAGGGATCTCGAAGAAAGACATCGTCAATCGCAGGCCGAAAAATCCGTAGGACGTCAGTTTCCCAGACTGCTCCGAGCCACCCTGGACTCTCTCGATAGCCAGATTGCATTGATAGACCGTACCGGGGTGATCCATTACGTCAACAAGACATGGTGTGAATTCGGGATCGAGAATGGCATACCTCCTGGCTACAGCTGGATTGGCATCAATTATCTCGCCGTATGCCGTTCGGCAGGCAACAGTGGCGATGGTGATGGTCGAAAAGTTTATGACGGCATCCGATCAGTTGTCGAGTCTGGTGCACCGTTCTTCCAGTATGAATATCCATGCCATAGCCCCAATGAGCAACGCTGGTTCATGATGCGCATAGCCCCAGTGCTGGAGGCGGAAGATTTCTTCGTCATTTCTCACGTCGTCATTACAGGACGTAAATTGGCTGAACAGCGCGTTGAGCGTCTGAATGAAAAACTTGCGCAGCTGGCCGTCACGGATAAATTGACCGGCTTGGCCAACAGGATGAAGCTGGATGAAGTGCTTGATAACGAAATAAATCGTGCTGAT
>Ga0308156_1001091_pt1 | contig 36508 bp, 30 predicted proteins | sample PhyAR2_FD_201041 | JGI IMG/M metagenome (GOLD analysis project Ga0308156, IMG submission 201041) | Phyllosphere microbial communities from UC Gill Tract Community Farm, Albany, California, United States - DLSL A.R2 | ecosystem: Host-associated > Plants > Phyllosphere > Unclassified | place: USA... | reverse complement strand
TTATAGAGAAATCAATAATAATGATTATTACGGAGTTCAAACATTACGTGCTCTAGAAAACTTTAACTTAACTCAAAGCAAAGTTAGAGATTTCCCTCATTTAATTAAAGCGTTAGCAATGGTAAAACTTGCTTGTGCTGAAGCGAATCATAATCTTAAAAGCTTAGATCAAACTAAATTTGAAGCAATTGAATATAGTTGTAATCAACTTATTCGCGGTAATTTTCACGATCAATTCCCGATCGATATGTTACAAGGTGGTGCTGGTACTTCAACCAATATGAATGCAAATGAAGTATTGGCGAATGTTGCGTTAGAATATATGGGACATGCGAAAGGCCAATATCAATATTTGCATCCTAATAATGATATCAACATGTCACAGTCTACAAATGACGTGTACCCTACTGCAATTCGTTTAGGCTTATTATTAAATTTAGACGAATTGAATCTCCCTTTTAATAACTTAATTTTAAGTTTCCGTAACAAGTCTCAAGAATTTGCTCACATCTTAAAAATGGGTCGTACTCAGTTGCAAGATGCTGTACCAATGACATTGGGTCAAGAGTTTGGAGCTTTTGCAGTAACCTTACAAAAAGATCTTGAGCAAATTAATACGCTTATTCCAAATGTATTGGCTTACATGAACCTTGGTGGTACAGCGATTGGTACAGGAATCACCACTGAATTTAACTATCGCGAACTTGCGATTCAAGCGCTTGCAAGAATCTCTGGTAAGAAAATTAAGTCATCTCCTGATCTAATTGAAGCAACTTCAGACATGGGCGATTTTGTTCTTTTATCTGGTTTATTAAAACGCACAGCAACTAAGCTATCGAAAATTGCTAACGACTTGCGTTTACTTTCAAGTGGACCTCGTACCGGCATTAACGAAATTAACCTAGAAGCACGTCAACCGGGTAGTTCAATCATGCCGGGTAAAGTAAACCCAGTTATTCCAGAAGCAATGAACCTTGCTTGTTTCCAGATTATTGCAAATGATTTGGCTGTAACTTTGGCTGCTGAAGCGGGTCAATTACAGCTTAATGCAATGGAACCACTTATTGCATTCAAACTATTTGAATCGATGGATTTGCTTGGTAACGCGATGACAATGTTCCAAAGTAAATGTATTGATACGATTACGGCGAATCCTGAGCATTGTAAAGCTTTAGTTGAAAATTCAATTGGTATTGTGACTGCACTTAACCCATATTTGGGTTATGAAACTACAACTCGTATTGCTAAAACTGCAAACGAAACTGGGCAAAGCGTATTGGCACTCGTTCAGAACGAAGGCTTATTATCAGCACAAGTGCTTGATGATATCTTGTCGATTAATAATATGGTTAAACCAAAAATGTCGGCTTAATTCCTGAAATAAAAAAGGAGCTTTTATAAGCTCCTTTTTTTGTTCTATAAATTTTAAAAACTAAAGGTTGTAGAGAATTGAGCTGTACGAGGATTACCCAAGAATAAGTAGTCATCCCCCATAAATGCGCCTACATCACGCCAATATTTCTTATTAAATAAGTTATCAATATTGAGTCTAAACGTCGTGTCATGCCCAGCAAAATTTGTTTTATAGGCAGCACCAATATTAAAGACGCTATAGCCACCTACTTTTGCAGTTCCCTCTTTATTTGCAAATTTACTGCTACTGTATTGCATACCACTGAGTAATCTTAACCCTTCAACTGAAGGTACTTTATAAGATAACTGCGCAGTTGCGCGTACTTTCGGTACATTTTGAGTTTGATGCCCTTTGTAGCTGTCACTATCAATATCAACAAGGCGAGATTTGGTATAGGTAACGCCAGAGCTTACGTCAACTGTATCGGTTAAAGCACCTGTTAAACCTAATTCAATACCTTGATTGTGTTGTTCACCCTGTTCAACAAACTCTAACTTCCCTTCAGAATTTGTAGTCGTATATTGATTATCTTGCTTTAAATCAAAAATAGCAGCTGTTAACAAGAAGTTTTGTACTTGTTGCTTAATACCAATTTCATATTGTTCAGAATTTCTAGGTGATAAGACTTGATAAGCATTTGCGTCTGCAAACCAAGGTGCTTCACCACCATCCGATAATCCTTTGGCATATGAAGCATAAAGATTAATCGTAACAGTTGGGCTATACATGAACGCTAATTGCGGCAAGAACTTATTTAAATCCGTATCTCGGCTTTGTTGCCCATCTGAATTATAAGCTTGCTCATCAAGATGAATAAATTTTCCACCTAGTAGAGTTGACCATTGATCGTTAAATTGAACTCGGTCAGATATGGTGAAAGCAGTCTGATCGCTTTCTAGAGTTTTGTAATAATTCCTCAAATCAACCTGAGCTGGTGCATAATCCTTTGTTTCTTCATTGATATTACCTGTTCCAATAGGATCAAGCTCCATTGAATTAGAATTGTAGCGTTTTAAGGTTTTATAAGTATGTTGTATTTCAAAAGCAATTTGATGCTGAATAGTGCCGGTATTGAACTGGCCATTTAATACAGCAGCAACTTGGTTGGTAATACGTGTGTCATCTGGACTACGGAAATCGTAAATACCGTAGTTATCATGTTTATCAAAAGTATTGCCTAAACCAGAATACTCACAAATATCGCTATAACATCCCCAAGGAAAAGCACTGTAATCATCAATCACAACACGGCTTTGCGATGCACTTAAGCTGCCGTTCCACTGATCATTAAAGACATATTGATATTTCAAGCTGGCATTTACACTGTTATTGACAACAGGCTTGCTCCAAGACTGATAACCCAATAAACGGTCTTCATCAACATTTGTGGGGACTTGCCCATCAAGCAGTTGATAACCCGGCACTGAGCGTTGGCTTTGATGCTGAGCTTCAATATCAAACATTAGTTTAGAGCGATCATTAATTTTCCAGTCTAAAGCAACCGAACCAAACTCACGTTTACCATTTGCGTGGTCAACATTTGGGTGAATACTTTCATGAGCTAAATTTATTCGATAGCCAAACTTATCATTCAAAAAGCCGCCTACATCCGTTGCAAGTGTATAACCACCTTCTGAGTTTGCATCTACGGTAATACTCTTAACATCGGCAGCTCGCTTGGTCACATAATTGACAACACCACCTGGAGTTGACATTCCACTTTGAATAGCAGAAATTCCTTTTAAAATTTCTACCCGCTCTTTATTTTCTAAAGCAACGTTTTGTTCACCACGAATGTTATGGCCATTAATGAGATAACTTGAGCCTAAATCGAGTGTAAAACCTCGAGCCACAAAATTAGGATAGTACCCAATTGCAGCGTAGCCATCCCCTAACGATGAATCATTTTTAATAACATCAGTCAGTGTTTTTGCGTGTTGATCTGCTATGCGCTCAGATGTAATTGTTGTGATAGAGGCAGGAATCTTTTTAATGTCACTTGTTTGAAAACCAGATAAATCAACTTTTTTTGAGGAATACAAAGCATCAACGTTTTGGGTAGCATTCACGGTAATGGTTGGGAGCTGTGAAACCTCAGCTTCATTTGCATAGACTACAGATGTCATCAGTGCAATAGATGAAGCCAATGCTGTTTTAGAGCATGTAATGAAGTGAAGATTTAACGAGTGTCTGTCCATTGAATAACTACCTGCCCATACCGTGCATAATATAAGTATGCTAAAAGTCGGAGATCTTCCATATTTTTTAGCCTCGAAAGAATACAGGGTCAAATATCGAGAAACAACAAATTATATAATTTTTAGATCAAGTGAATTTTATGTAATAAAGCGTGATCATTATATGAATTTTATTTATTTTCTTTGAAATTAGGACTATAACTTTTTAAGTATTACCAAATAGTCAAAATAAAACTAAGCTCAAAGTAGGACTAAAACCAAGGAGGAATACAATAACGAATATGGTTGATAAATTAGATATTTGATTTTAAATAAAGTTTATGGTGCGATGATCATCTAACAAAATTAAGGAAATGTTCGATAATCGATAAAAATATCTTTAAATCGAACAAAAGATCATACAATCACTAGAATGGAAATTTAAAATTATAAAAAATGCATGGAGAGGAATTCAAAGGTAAGTACTCAGGATTGAGTGATATTTAAAAACTCATGCTATTTCCTGTTCAGTACACCTAAAAATTTCTATTTTTTTCTGCTCACTGATGGAATATATATGACATACACTAAGGAAGAAAAACGTAGCAGAATAGGCGGTATTGTTGGCGCGGCCTCAGGTAACCTTGTTGAATGGTTTGACTTTTATATCTATGCAGTCTTTGCAACTTATTTTACCCACGCCTTGACTGCACCAGACATGGACAGTACATCTAAATCTATTTACGTTTGGGGTGTATTTGCTGCAAGTTTTTTCATGCGTCCTATTGGTAGCTGGATATTTGGGCGTATTGCAGATCGACATGGTCGAAAAAAATCAATGATCGTTTCTATTTGCTTAATGGCATTGAGTTCCTTTTTATTTGCTGCCTTGCCTACCTACGATCAAGTCGGATTATTTGCCCCATTTCTTTTACTCGTAGTACGCTTACTTCAAGGTCTATCGGTGGGTGGTGAATATGGTGCCGTAGCAACCTACATGAGTGAATTAGGCTTAAAGGGTCAACGTGGTTTTTACTCCTCTTTTCAATACGTCACACTCTCTGGTGGTCAATTACTGGCAAGTTTGCTCGGTGTAATTTTATTAACGTTTTTGAGTGAGGAACAATTACTTAATGGTGGTTGGCGTATTCCATTTGTTATTGGTGGTATTGCTGCAATTGTATCTTTACTCGCTCGTAGTCGCTTAGAAGAAACGCTTTCTCATCAAGACAGTGAACGTGCGGGATCAGGTAGTTTAAGAGAACTCTTTAAAAAGCACTGGAAAACATTCTTATTGGTGGTTGGTTATACCTCTGCGGGCTCATTAACTTTTTATGTTGAAACCGTTTATTCAAAAACCTATTTAACGAACTTAGGGATGGATGGAAAAACCGTTGGTTACATAATGACCTTCGCGTTGTTTGTCTATATGTGTGCTCAACCTGTATTTGGTTCAATTTCCGACCGTATTGGGCGACGTTCTTCAATGTTGGCATTTAGCTTATTATCTGCGATTTTTATCTATCCAGTTATGGCAATCGGAATGCCTAATTATATAGATTCGCCAATTATCATTACCTTGCTTCTCATTTTTATGATGTTGATCTTGAGTTTCTATACATCTATTAGTGGATTAGTTAAAGCCGAAATGTTCCCTCCATATGTGCGTGCATTGGGTGTAGGATTTTCTTATGCAGTAGGTAATGCCATTTTTGGTGGATCGGCACCTTCGGTTGCATTACAGTTTAAAGCTGCTGGAATTGAAAATACCTTCTTCATCTACGTCATTGTTATGCTCATTATCTGTTTCTTATGTAGCCTTGCTCTTCCGAAAAAACCAGATTATTTAGAACATGACCATTAAATAAAGAGATGCCTTCTACCAAAAAGTAGAAGGCATTTTTAGTAATGAGAAAACTCTTTTAAGAAAACCCAAGGATAAATTCCTTTGTCATGTCCATCACTAAAACAGATTTGAGCGCCATATCCTTGGTCAAACATTGCGGTAATTTCAATTTCCACCTGTTCAATTTTTATTTGTTTTATACGTTTTGACCTGCAAAAACCGCACGGACAAATTTCTCTAAGATGTTGATGACTCAAGCATAGGCTTGAACCATCACTCCAAATAAAATGAACTTGTTTATTTAAAATATCTACACGTATATCAGGTCTGAGTTGCATACGCCCCCTCCGTGATTTGAGTTAATCCAATACGAATTGCTTTTCGGACTTCAGGATCAGGGTCATGTTGATGCTGCTCTAATAGCATTTGAGCTTCTTGTGTACCAATTTCACCCAGCGCTAAAGCAACTTCTTTACGTAAATTGCTAATTTCATGTTTAAAATTAACTGCTAAATCTGCAACTGCCAAACTCGATTTTAATAACCCCAAACTGCGTACAGCTGCAATTTGTACTTGCCAGTAAAGGTCAGATAAAGCGCTAATTAATTGCGTTTCAAGCTGAATAATACGTAATTTTCCAATAGTGAGTGCCGACTCAACTCGTAGTTGCCAACTTTTAGCACCTAGCGAATATTGAAGTGCCTGAATTACATCGGCCGATATGGTTTTACTATAGGCAAGACCACCTGTTGCTATTCTACGTACTTCATCATCTGCATCTGTTTCAACAATTTTTGCCAATATTGCAATGGCTTGATCTTGTTGCAACCAGCTTAAAGCACTCACAGCTTCACGGCGTACAAGAATATCTTGATGCTGTACCAAAGCTGATATTTCTGCAAAGAACTGCTGTGGTCGTAAAGGTTTTAAAGCACGTAAAATTGCGCTTTTTACAAAAGTATTTTCATGCTGTAAATATGGTGCAAGTACATCAGCTGATGCAGCTTCTTTGATTTCACTTAAACTCTGACTTGCTGCCTGACGAACATCAGCATTTTCATCTATCAATGCTTGAGCAAGCACATGTAAGCTCGCTTCATCTTCCCAACTTTCTAGTTTTTTAGCAGCTTCTTCACGGACCAAAGCGGAAGGATCATGTTTCAATGCGTCATGTACCCAAGGCAATAAATCTGGATTTTCTTCATCACCAATATTCATTAAAGCAACAAAACGAACCTTTTCATCTGGTTGATTTAGCTGGGCGAGAAATTCCTGATTATATTCATCTTGGTCATCTAAGGTTTGATAATAAAAACTCATTCGTATTCCTTGATTTGTGCTTTCTTTCCAAGCCCTAACGGGTTTAAGCGGCTTAACTCTTCTTGTTGAGTGGCTTCCTTTAAAGTTTGCATGCAATGTTTTTTAATGGTTGTAAATTCGCTACTCGTAACAAGTTCGATATCACGTGGACGTTCAAAATCAAAGTTAATTTCCTCAATAATTCGGCCCGGTCTATGACTCATAATCAGTACTCGATCTGCCAGAAAAAGTGCTTCATCAATATCGTGGGTAATAAATAAAACCGAAGTTTGAATTTCTTGCCAAATGTCGAGCAATAGCATTTGCATTTTTAAACGGGTTTGAGCATCAAGCGCTCCAAAAGGCTCATCCATTAGTAAGATGCGAGGCTCATTAATAAGTACTCTCGCAATTTCAACCCGTTGCTGCATACCGCCAGAAAGTTCGGCAGGAAATTTATGTTCAAATCCTTTAAGCCCAACCAGATCAATCATCTTTCTGGCTTGTTCTATACGACTATGCTTGCCGATTCCTTTCATCTTTAAACCAAAAGCAATATTTTCTAAAACGCTTTTCCAAGGGAATAAAGTATGTTGCTGGAAAACCAAACCTCTGTCCGGATGCGGTTCAACAATAGACTCATTGTCGACTGTTAAAGTTCCTGAACTAATGGGTAAGTGTCCTGCCAAAGCCCCTAATAATGTTGACTTTCCACAACCTGAAGGGCCAAGTAGGCAAATAAACTCACCCGGTTGTATTTCAAAATTGACCCGCTCTAATGCTTGAAATCGATTTTCACCTTGCCCTAAATGTAGTGATAGATTTTGAATGCGCACATGGCCTTGTGTAATTGACATTTTAAGACTTCCTCAATTGATACCATGGGGTAAATCGATTTCCAATCACACGAACTAAGGTACTACTGAACATACCTAATGCCCCGATCAGCACCATACCAACTATAATATTGCTGTAATTTTGCAAGGTGAAAGATTCCCATGTGAAATAACCAATCCCATGTTGGCCTGAAATCATTTCAGCGGTGACTAAACAGAACCAACAAGTGCCCATTCCAATGGATAAACCCGTAATAATGTTGGGTAATGCACCCGGAATAATGACTTCACGGATAATGGCGAGATCAGAAGCGCCTAGACTTTTTGCCGATGCAATTAATCTTGGGTCGACTGCACCGACACCATGGACTGTGTTTAATAGAATCGGAAATAAAGCGCCAATAAAGGTAATAAAAATCATGGAAGCTTCTGATGATGGAAAAATCAGAATCGCCAAAGGAATCCATGCAACTGCTGGAATTGGACGTAATACTTCTAATGGCGGCATTAAAAATGCAGCGATTTTTTGATAACGCCCAGCCAACAATCCAATGCCTACACCAATCAAAGCAGCCAATAAAAAACCAATTACAACTCGAAAAATACTAGATTCAACATGTTCAAATGCTGTGCTAAGTTGGAAAAACGACCACAGCGCATGTACAACATCTAAAGGTGTCGGTACATTGCTAAAGTTCACAATGCCTAAATTTATTTTAAATTGAGCCAGCGCCTGCCAGATTGCTATCCAGAAAACTATAGATGCAAAAGCGATTCCATAATTTTTAAAATGTGTCTGATATGACCTCAACGGCTGAAAAAACTTGAGTAAAAAAATGCTTTGGTTCTTGGGTTTTGTCTGGGCTAAACTACTCATTCGTCACTTCCTGATATGTGAGTAAAACAACATCAACCATGGGTCACGAGCTGAATGGCTTTAAAGTCATATACTTTTCCACCTTGTTGTTTAGCCCATTTTTCAGCATCATCTTTTAATAAAAAGGCCTGCACTTGACCTGCTTTATCTGTGGTGTACCATGCCAGATTGGCAAGCAACTTAATGTCGGATTGATGATCTTGGCTATAAACCACACGTACGGTTTTTCCTGCCGCTTGAATTTTCTTTAAATCAGAAAAAGCATGCTCAGGTGTTTCATAACTACGAACCTTTTCTTCACCCTTTACCCAAATTTGAGTCACCCGATCAAACGTTTTGATGGGTTGGCCCGTTAAAGCGTCATTGGCAACTAATGGCGATTTTGCATAATCAGCAAGTTGTTGGCTGTAATTGAGTCCAGAAGCCTGAAATGCTTCTTTAATGTATTGGTCATCAATAAATTTATTTACATCGAGACTACCATCGTTTTTGCCTAAAACTTTTAAGGTATCTATGGCAATTTGGGTTGCTTTTCGATATTCAGGTTTCCAAGTCAAATCACGAGTTTGTAGACCTAATGGTCCATGAAACAGATAGACCACCTCGGCAGGAATACCCGTTTTTTCTGCAATCAGTTCACTATATTTTTCAGGTTGTTCCCGAATCAGACGATTTGCTTCAATAGTCGCTTGTAAGTAAGCTTTTATGACTTCTGGATGTTGCTGTGCATAATCCTTGCTGGCAAGTGAGCCATGAAATGTCGGTGATTTTGCTTGTGAACCATCATAGATTTTTTTAGCAAAACCTTTGTAAGCAAATAACTCTCCAAAGGGTACAAAGTCAGCATGCGCAGCAATCTTATGACTTTTTAATGCAGGTCCTGCAACTTCAGGAGCCTGAGCAATCACTTTAATATCTTTATCAAGTTGCCAACCTTCAGCTTGAATGGCACGAAGTAACAGTCCATGAGCAGTTGAGGCAAAAGGTACAGAAATGGTCTGCCCTTTTAACTCTTTTAGAGAGGTTACTTTTGAGTCAATAGGAACAACAATCGCATTACCACTGCCATTAATACTGCCGGATAAAGGCGCTAAAAAGATGCTTTCTTTTCCGGCCTTTTTAAATGCCGCTAAATTATTTACAGCTGGAAAGTCGGCCATTGCTCCCAAATCTAAACGTCCGGCTATCATTTCACTGGTTAGTGGTGCCCCAGAAGTAAAGTTTTTCCATTGAATATCGTATTTAACATGCTTGTATTGACCATCTTTAGGCAAATATTTAGGCAATAAATTCAATTCACGAATGAGTAATCCACCAGTTGCACAGTTGATGGTCGTGTCTTGCGTACCAATCGCTACCCGAACAGTTTCACTTTTGCTGCCACACCCAATAGTGCCGAGGACAATAGCGCCAATTAAACTGCTCAGTAATAATTTTTTATTTCTATCTTTCATTTTATGTATTCCAAATTAATTATTTGAGTAGGTATGGGATATTTACTTTGACTGCATCCGTTGGACAGTCCTTTTCACATGGCATGCAGTACCAACATTCATCAAATTGCATATAAGCTTTTTGAGTTATAGGATCGATTGCCAATAAGTCCATTGGACAAACATCTACACAGACTGTGCATCCTTTATCGGCAATACATTTATCTTCATCGATAATGACGGGAGCGATAGTACGGTGCTGAATTTCTTTAATAATAAAAGCCATTGTTTGAATTCCTGATTTATTTAGTCTGTAAGAGCAACATCTTTTTGAATGCGTAAACGGTCATAAGACACAGCTTCATCTTGATTAATCGGAACCACATAAGGCTCAATTGTTTTTTTGAAACTGGTCATGTTGCCGTGTTCATCTTTTTTCAAATGTGCATGACAGAACCATTCCGAGTTATTCTTCTGAGGAAAATCTGCACGATAGTGATAAAGGCCCCAACGGCTTTCTTGTCTAAACAATGAGGCTCTAGCCGCCATTTCTGCACAGTCTCGAATAAAAGATACTTCAGCAGCGCGCATGAGTTCATGCGGGTTTTGTGCAGAAATTCGGGCAATATCCTGTTTTATTTCTTCAAAGCGTTTAAGCCCAATTTCCATTTTTTGGCGAGTTTTAGGTGGTTGCAAATAGTCATTTACAAAACGGCGCAACTTATATTCCACTTGTTCTGCGGGTAAACCTTCAATGCAATTAAGTGGAGCAAAGATTCGTGCTTTCTCTGCCTCTATTTCAATTTGGTTCAACTCACTATCTACAATTTCGCTCACATATTGTGCTGCGTTTACTCCAGCAAACCAGCCATAGGTAAATGCGCCAAGCATATAGTTATGTGGTACGGCCGCCATGTCTCCTGCACTATATAAACCTCTAACTGATGTTTCTGCTTTTTCATTTACCCACACACCAGAAGCACTGTGACCACTGCAGAAACCTATTTCTGAAATATGCATTTCAACCATATCTTGACGATAATTGGTTCCTCGGCCTTCATGAAAACGGCCACGGCTTGGGCGCTCATTGGTATGCAAAATCTCTTCAATGGTTTGAATCGTTTCTTCAGCCAGATGGTCTACCTTTAAATAAACCGGACCGTTACCGCTTTCCAGTTCTTGGTAAAATTCCCACATCATTTGACCACTCCAGTAGTCGCATTCAATGAAACGTTCACCTTTACTATTGGCTGTATAACCCCCTAAAGGACCGGTTACATAGGCACAAGCTGGACCGTTATAATCTTTAATCAGCGGATTGATCTGAAAGCATTCTAAATTGGCAAGCTCAGCTCCTGCATGGTATGCCATGGCATAACCATCGCCAGCATTGGTTGGGTTCTCATAAGTTCCCATTAAATAGCCTGAAGCTGGCAGACCTAAACGCCCTGCTGCACCACAACATAAAATGGCAGCTTTAGTCTTAATGACATAAAAATCACCACTACGGCAGTCAAAACCAAGTACGCCATTAATCGCACCTTGCTCATTTTTTAAAAGTTTGGTTGTGACAATTCGGTTATTGATTTTGACTTGGGCACGTTTTAACTGACGATATAGAACCTTTTTTACATCATGGCCTTCAGGCATTGGTAAAACATATGCCCCCATGTGATGTACTTTTTTTACAGCAAACTCACCCGTTTCATCTTTTTCAAATTTAATGCCCCATTGATCAAGTTGTTGAATGGTTTTAAAACTGTGTTTGGCATATGCATATACAGTTGCTTGATTAACCACTCCATCGTTGGCAATGGTGATTTCTTTGGTGTATTGCTCTGGTGTTGCGTACCCCGGAATAATGGCATTATTAAGCCCGTCCATTCCCATTGAAATAGCACCACTGCGCCTTACGTTAGCTTTTTCAATCAGTAAAACTTTTAAATTGGGGTTTTCCTGTTTTGCTTTAATTGCTGCCATTGGCCCAGCAGTTCCACCACCAATAACGACAATGTCATATTCAAGATATTTAGTTTCCATGGTTGTATATTCCTTATTTTATCTCTGTTATTAACGATGAATACGTAAACGGTATTGGAACGTATCACCTGAAAAATAGAGATATTCATAGTCAATCGGTTGCCCATTTGCATCGTGGGTCAAGCGTTCTACGCGTAATATAGGTGTACCTAAATCCACTTGTAGTAAGGCCGCTAACTCTTCATCAGCTACTGTGGCATCAATACTTAAATCAGCATGCCCCAGTGGGATGCCGCACTCTTCTTCGAGGGCTTTAAAAATATCGGTAGTACGTAAATCAATCGCTTTCTCTTTAAGTTTTAGCCCAATATGTTCTGGTAAATAGGTCAACTCATAGGAAACCGGCTGGCGGTTTAGTAAACGAACACGTTGAATTTCATACACATTGGCTTTAACAGGTAGTTTCAATTTCGGTATGACATGCACAGGAATTTGCTTAAGCTCAGCCGAGATAACTCTGTTCAAAATTTCATGACCCCCAGATGACATTGCTTCAGCAAAGCCTTGTAAATTTGAGATGTTCTGGAAGGTTTTTGGCTTACTTACAAAAGTTCCTTTGCCTGGAACTTTGAAAATGTAGCCCTCTAACTGTAATTGAGTTAATGCCTGACGAACTGTAATTCGACTCACACCAAACTGTTCAGCAAACTCATTTTCAGATGGAATTTGGCTAAGAACAGCATATTCACCATTTACGATTTTATTGAGAATGAGTTCCCTTAACTGATCGTAAAGAGGTTTATGATTTTTTGAATCTTGGGGGAGCTGGCTCATGTTGTACAACCTGTTATAACAACTTGAGCAAATAATGTATAAAATGTTTCTGTAGTGGAAATAATTTAAAGCGATAACTTTAGTTGAAAATATAATTTTTATTAATTTCAAAGTGTTGATATACATAAAAACGTAAGATTGAAAAAATGATCATCAAAAGTACATCTGGCTTTGCTATGCTGTTAAAAATAATTTGGCCTTTCTAAAGCAAATATTTTTATAAATTAAGTTCTATTTTAAAGAGATGGATATGCTACAAAAAGAAGAAACCATCGCGGATGGGCCAGTGGAAAATGTCAGTTTCTGGCAAGCTTTTTTATTTTGGTTGAAATTGGGTTTTATTAGTTTTGGTGGACCAGCGGGACAAATCGCAGTCATGCATCAAGAACTGGTTGAGCGAAAACGCTGGATTTCTGAGAAAAGATTTTTACATGCACTTAACTACTGCATGTTACTACCTGGCCCCGAAGCACAACAATTGGCGACTTATATTGGTTGGCTCATGCATCGAACGGCGGGTGGGCTGGTTGCTGGTATTTTATTTGTATTACCCTCTTTATTCATTTTAATTGGTTTATCTTGGGTTTATATAAAATTTGGAGATGTACCTGTTATTGCTGGAATTTTCTATGGAATCAAACCAGCTGTAACCGCAATTGTTTTCCATGCGACTTACCGTATAGGTAGCCGCTCTCTTAAAAATAAATTTTTATGGGGAGTTGCAATTGCTGCGTTTTTTGCCATTTTTGTTTTAAAACTTCCCTTTCCTCTTATTGTTTTATCAGCTGGTATTGCAGGCTACTTAGCCAGTAAAAAATATCCTGAGCTATTTTCTTCAGCAGCGGGTCATAAAGCCAGTCAAAAAGATTATGGCCGTGCATTTATTGATGATGATACGCCCACGCCAGAGCACACTAAATTCCAATGGTCGCGCTTAGCTAGACTTATTTTTGTGGCTATCGGCTTATGGTTATTACCCATCTTAGCTTTAGCTTCATATTTTGGATGGCACCATTCTTATACTCAAATGGCATGGTTTTTTACTAAAGCAGCCCTGCTTACTTTTGGTGGTGCATACGCCGTTTTACCTTATGTCTATCAAGGCGCAGTGAATAACTTTGCTTGGCTTTCACCTACTCAAATGATTGATGGACTCGCTTTAGGCGAAACTACACCCGGTCCACTGATTATGGTGGTTGCCTTTGTTGGTTTTTTAGGAGGTGTGAATCATTCATTACTTGGCCCAGAACATCTATTTTTTGCTGGAGCACTGGGTGCAGTCATTGTCACTTGGTTTACTTTTCTTTTTTCATTTGTCTTTATTTTTGCTGGTGCGCCCATTATTGAATCTACCCATAATGAAATTAAATTTACGGCGCCCCTTACTGCAATTACCGCTGCTGTGGTCGGTGTGATTTTAAATCTGGCATTATTTTTCAGTTATCACGAGCTATGGCCCCAAGGTTTTTCTGGGCCCTTTGATGTTATTGCGGCTTTAATTACAGTCGCAGCATTTATTGCTTTATTCCGTTTCGGAATTAATGTGTTGTATGTGATTTTTGCATCAGCACTGGTTGGTTTAGGTGTTTATCTTTTATAGAAAATTGACCATGAGTCTTTTAACGTAACTGTGAAGGACTCATGCCATAAAACTGTTTAAAGCGATGGCTCAAATGGCTAGCCGAACTAAAACCACATACTAGAGCAATATCTTGTAAAGAGAAATGTGAAGATTTAATAAGTCCTTTCGCCTTCAACAAACGTCTTTGCATGACATATTGGTGAGGTGCCATATTCATAGATTGTTTAAACATATGAGCAAAATGGTATTCGCTTAAATTCACAACATTTGCTAAATCAGACAAAGTAAGTGCTTGATCTAAATGATCTTCAATCCAATCTTGAATATATTTAAGTTTATGAGGTGCAAGTCCACCTTTAATGGCAGGCTGTTGCCATTGAACATTGCTATATTTTCGAATTAAATGATTCAGCAATAAACTGGCTGTTGTGCTCATTTGCAAATGATTTGAAGAATCTTGCCAGTCACAATCTAGCAAGAAAAACTGATATAACGCGCGAATCCGTTCGTCATCACTAAATGTAACTTCGTTAAGTTCAATTTGATTCGGTTCTTTGTCCCATATTTTTTCCGCAACATCACGCAAATGCTGGTCGGTATAATACAAGTGAACGAATTTAAGTCCACCTCGTATATCCCAAGTCGACTCCTGATGTTCTGGCAATAAGCAAAAACGGCCCGGCCCGCCACCATTTTTCCAGCCCACAGGAGTTTTTTGATAGCTTTCATAACCATCTTGAATATATAAACTTAAAGTGTGGTGGTCGCTACAGACACTTACACGATCTTGCTGATTAGACCAAAATGCAAGTTGCATATTTTCATCAAGCACCACGGTTTCGTGAAGCTTGGCTTTAGATTGCTGTAGCTGTTCTAAAGTTTGATAGGCCATGCCAATTTAAAACGAATATCATTGAACTTAAGTTAACCATATTCAGCAAAATTGAGCTAGTTTAGATCTATAAAAAACGCAAGATCTTGCATGTACAACACAAGAATATATACGTGAAAAATGAAATATTCCTCGATACTTAAGCTTGGTAATCGAGGATGAATTTATGAATATTTTACTCTATGTTGCGGTAGTGTTGATTTGGGGAACAACATGGATTGGAATTGCCATTCAAAGTCACTATGCAACACCTGTCGTCGCAATTTTATGGCGTTTTGCCATTTCGGCCTTATTACTTTGGGTTGTTTTACTATTTTCAGGAAAATTACAGCGAATTGCTTTAAAAGATCACTTGTTCTGTATGCTGCAAGGCCTTTGTGTTTTCGGCCTCAACTTTATTTGTTTTTATACCGCCGTTAAATATGTAAATAGCGGTTTAGAATCCGTTATTTTCTCGATGGCTGTTTTCTTTAATGCCATTAATGCCCTTATATTTTTTAAACAAAAACCTTCACAAAATTTTGCACCAGCTGCAATTTTAGGCTTAATTGGTATTGTCTTGCTCTTTTGGCATGACCTCATTAATAGCCAGTTTAACGCACACTTATTAATGGGTATTGGGCTGTGTGCGATAGGTACTTATGGTTTCTCTTTAGGGAACATGATTAGTGTGAGACACCAGAAACGTGGCCTAAATATTTTTTCTACAAACTGTTATGCCATGACCTATGGCGCATTGGTGATGTTCAGTTTAGCTTTATTTACTGGACAAGATTTAATGCCTCCGATGAATTTTCCATTTTTAAGTTCAGTACTTTATCTCGCAGTATTTGGTACGGTTATTGGGTTTTCAGCTTATTTTTCATTGGTTGGGCGAATTGGTGCTTCAAAAGCAGCTTACAGTACTTTGCTCTTCCCTTTAGTAGCGCTTTCTGTTTCTACGTTCTTTGAAGGATATGAATGGACACTAAATGCTTTAATTGGAATTTTATTCATTTTGCTTGGTAACTACTTAATGTTCAGCAAATTTAAAATTGGCGGAAAATTATTTACTACTCAAAAAAGTTGTGAGAAGCAGGCCTAAAAGCCTGCTTTTTTAAATATTTGTGAGATTAACAATCTTAACTACCATATAAATTGCGACAGCAAACACCATTAAAGCAAAGACTTTTTGTACAATCTCAGCTGGAATAAAACGAATGGCTCGGCGACCCACTAACATACCGAATGCACATGCGAGTGCAAACGCACTGGTAATGCCTACTGGATAGTGAAAACCTTCTGCAATATGCATCACAATACTCATTCCACTAATGAGAAAAATAATCATAAGTGAGGTTGCAACAATACTATGCATGTCGAGATTAGTGACTTTTCTAAGTGCAGGTACAATCACAAAACCACCGCCAACCCCTAACATTCCTGTTAAAAGCCCTGCAATAATCCCGATGCTCGCAAGAACGCTTCCTGTTTTAAAATTCCAGATAAAGCGCCCCGTACTTGGGTTGACCTGACACGGAGGATTGTGAAAATCTGATACTCGGTTACTAATAAGTCGATAGCCTACTGTAAACATGACTAAGCTAAACATGAGCATGAGCCAAATAGGAGAAATGGTGTTGGCTATTAAAATTCCGATATGTGCCATAGGTGCGCCAATAATGGCTATCCAGATTGCAGCACGATAGCGGACCATCTTTTTAAATAGTCCTTCAATGGTTCCAATCAGTGTAGACAGCGCAACCGCCAACAACCCAATTGGTGCTGCTTGAGCTACGCTCCAGCCTTGACTGGTCATGAGTGCAGGTACAGCAAGAATGCCACCACCAGCACCAGTAAGACCAAGTAAAAAGCCAATCACAATGCCTTCAACGACAAGTAATAACATATCAGAAACCTAAAATTTCATGTTTTGCATTTGCAGTGAACTGCTATTTGACGTGGTAAAGTTATTCCTCTCTGCAAGGTTTTAACCACCTTTCAGGGTAAATCTTTGTTGAACTATTCCACTTGAGTACAGCTTTCGCCTTCTTGCGAAGCTTCAATCGCTTCTCAGGGTAAAGCGTTGCTTTACTTATCCTCTTAACTCGAACGTAGTTCTCGTCTTGCGCTCGTACAAAGCTTTGCTTTGCTTATCCTCGCTCAGGTTTGACCATCCATTCGCGGCCTTTGAGCATGCCTTGCCAATAAATCGGTGGCAAAATTTGCTCTTTAAGCAACCAAGCCAAGCGAGATGGTCTTTGCCCATCAATCACCCACTTCGGAAAACTCGGAAGTAACTTGCCGCCGTAGCCAAACTCAGCCAGAACGATTTTTCCACGCTCTACAGTCAGTGGACATGAGCCATAACCGTTATATTCACAAAAGTTTTGCTCATCTTTAAGTTGTGCTAGAACATTTACGGCGACTATCGGAGCTTGAGCACGTGCCGCAGCAGCAGTTTTGGCATTAGGTGCATTCATCACATCACCTAAAGCAAAAATATTGGCATGTTGTGTGTGTTGTAAGGTTTGCGGGTTAACGCTCACCCAGCCTGCCTCATCAGTGAGAGTACTTGCACGAATGAAATCAGGCGCTTGTTGCGGTGGAACCACATGCAACATATCGAAATCAGTCTCAACCAATGCTGCATTTTCTTCATTCACAACTTTAAACCATGCTTTTTTTGCAGGTCCATCTACTTTGACAAGCTGATGATTAAAGTGCAGTTCAGAACCATATTTTTCGACATATTGCATCAGTGCAGGCACATACTCCTTCACCCCAAATAAAACAGCGCCAGTGTTATAAAAATGGATAGAAATATCTTTAAGTTTGCCGTGCTTTAACCAATAGTCGGCTGAGAGGTACATCGCTTTTTGAGGAGCACCAGCACATTTAATTGGCATAGGAGGTTGGGTAAAAATTGCTTTTCCGTGGTTTAGTTGTTGTACCAGTTCCCATGTATAAGGTGCCAAGTCATAGCGATAGTTAGAGGTCACCCCATTTTTACCAAGGGTTTCGACTAAGCCTTCAATCCCATGCCAATTCAGTTTTAAACCGGGACATACGACCAATGCTTTATATTGAATGGGTTGGCATCCTTCCAGAATAACCTGATTGTGCTCAGGGTCGAATCCGGCAACAGCAGCTTTCATCCATTTAACTTTTGATGGAATCACACTTGCCATTGAACGTGCTGTTACTTGCGGCTTAAAAATACCGGCCCCTACCATGGTCCAGCCGGGTTGATAATAATGCGTATCTGCCGGATCAATAATGACAATATCTAAGTTTGGTTCACGACATAAGAGACTAGATGCAACAGAAATTCCAGCTGCTCCAGCACCCACAATCACAACGCTATAGCAAGGAATCGCTGCTGATTCATGATCACGTTTTAAAATACGTGGCACTAAGCCTTTTAGGTTAAATCCAAGTTTATGACCTGATTCTACTAACAGAGCGGCATCTTTTGGGTCAACTTCGGCCAAAGCCCATAAACTAATTGCACGCATGCCAGAGCGGCAATACGCTAAAACAGGTTTCTGGGCATTCTGATAAAACTGCTTAAACTCGGTCACTTGTTGATCGGTAATTTTGCCACTTGTCACTGGTTGATAAATGACTTGTATACCTAACCTTTGTGCTGCTTCTTCAATTTCAATCACATTTGGCTGATCTGGACCTTCTCCATCGGGACGGTTACAAATCAGAGTTTTTATCCCTTCATCTGCAATTTTTGCGACCTCATCAGCAGTGATTTGACCAGCAACATAAAAATCTTGATTAATTTGTTTGAGTTCCATATTGCCACCTTAAAATTGCGAAGTTGAGCCACAGGCTTGATTGGCAGGTAATGCTTTATCGATCTGTTTTGGATATGGCAGATTTAAATCATCCATTAGTTTAATAAAATCTTCACGCGAGCGATTCTGTCCTAAACGTGAATTCTTTAAGCGCTCATTACCAATAGTCGAAGACAGGCGATCTTTATAATCATGTCCCGGATAAACAATAGTATCGTCAGGCAAACTAAAAAGTTGTTTATGAATACTGTCATAAAGCGTTCCGGCATTACCCGCTTGGAAGTCAGTTCGACCACAACCATCAATTAATAATGCATCCCCAGTGAAAACCATATTTTCAACCAGATAACTCGTACAAGCATTGGTGTGACCTGGTGTATAGCGTGCTTCAATATTGAGATTGCCCAGTTTAAGCATGCAACCATCTGTAATTAAAATATCTCCGCAATTTACACCTGAGTTTCGATGTAAAACCGATTTGCAATGGAAGCGTTCACGCAGCAAATTCGCAGCCGTAATATGGTCTGCATGTACATGTGTATCTAAGGTATAGATGAGCGTAAATTGATGCTGCTCTAATTCTTTTGCATAAATCTCTATATCTGATGCGACAGGGTCAATTAAAACAGCCTCTAATGTTTCTTCGCATGCAAGCATATAGGTATAAGTCGAACTTTCTTGCTCAAAAAACTGCTTAAAGAACATGGTTTATAACCCCAATAATTTATTTCTTTCCTATATTTTGCAAATAAGATGCCAATTATTTTAAATTAAATAATAAGTATAAAAATCAGTTAAATATACTCAATACGTGAAATTAAATCTTAAAATAAACTCAGCTTGATGTTCCTATGAAACTCGAGTATGTTTCAATGAAACGATTGTGAAACACATGAAATGGCAAAGTTAAATTTTGAGTCTGAACAAGATTTTTTTATTTTATTTGAGCAATTAAAAGCTTTATTCCCAAATGCGAGCCTGTTTTTAGCTGATATCACGACTCAAGCAATTCACTATAAATTTAATACAGATGATATTTCTGTCGAGAGCATAGCCGCACTGACTCAAGATCATCACAATCAATATCTTGAAATTAATACTCATAAAGTTAAAAAACGATTTATCTATCAAGAGCATGATATTTATATTAAAGAGAACCATTTTATTGGGAAGCTACATATTTTACAGCCAGTTGGCATAGAAGAAGATTTTGCTAATCAAGTGCAATTAACAGAGCAATTAAAAGACTTAGCCAAGGTTTTTAATAGTTGCTCACCAGAAATGACCCGAATGTTTTCAATCATTCAAAGAGTAGCCATTACTGAATTTCCAGTGCTCGTCCGCGGTGAATCTGGTAGTGGCAAAGAGCTTGTGGCAAAAGCGATTCATGATTATAGCCAGCGTAAAAATAAGATTTTTGTAGCCATTAACTGTGCAGCTTTAAATTCTAATATTTTAGAAAGCGAACTGTTTGGGCACGTTAAAGGCGCTTTCACCGGAGCAATTCGCGACCATAAAGGTGTGTTTGAACGTGCAGCAGGCGGAACTCTTTTTCTTGACGAAATTGCCGAGATTCCTTTAGAACTTCAAGCTAAATTATTACGGGTGTTAGAAACAGGTGAAGTTACTCCAGTTGGCGGTGAAAAACCGATTCAAGCCAATGTCCGTATTATTACGGCAACGCATAAAGCTCTGCGTGAGGAAGCTAAGGCTGGGCGTTTTCGTCACGATCTACTCTATCGGTTACGTGTGATTCCAATTTTTATACCGCCACTTAGAGAACGAAAAGTCGATATTCCACTCATTGTCGAACAGATTTTAAAAGAAAGCTCAACTCAACTCGACACAATGCCTCGTCACGTCAATCAAAAAGCCATGCAAGTTCTATTGAATTATGACTGGCCAGGGAATGTTCGTGAGCTTAAAAACACCTTGCTTTATGCGTTAACAATGGCCAATGGTAAGGTCGAAATTGAAGTTGAAGACTTACCGAATGAACTTCTAAATGCTGAGGATTACGTTAAATTGCCAGAGACAAATACGGAACTTAATCCGGAAAATGTGCAAGCAGCTTTAGAAAAATATAATCACAACCTGAATATGGTTGCCAATATTTTTGGGATTAGCCGTACAACACTTTGGCGTTATCGACAAAAACATAAGCTTTAGGGAGGTATTTATCTAATCTAAGGCGTATCATACTGCTCTTGGTTAGGTTGGTTAGTTCAAAGGCTTTATATGATTGTCCGTGATAAAAGCAATGTATTTAAATTATTATTTGCTTGGAAAGGAACGATTTTGCCGAAGGTTCTGCCTGCGCTGAGCATTGTTATTCTTATTTCAGCATTGATCGTTTTTCTTTCTTTTTATCATGTCATTCAAATTCCGACAGTTCCCGCAATTGGATTTACCATTTTTGGCGTCATTCTTTCTATTTGTACGGGCTTTAGAAATAACGCGTGTTATGACCGTTGGTGGGAAGGACGAAAACTCTGGGGTGCTTTAATTGCAAATGCGAGGCATATTGTCAGAGACAGCCATGTTTTATCAGATGAACAGCGTGAGCATTTAATTCATCAGGTACTAATTTTTAGCAATTTATTACGTGATCGACTCCGTCAGCAAACTGTTGAACCGACCCAATTTCTTGAACATGCCTATTTAAATAACTCTTCACTTGATTATTTAAATGAGCATATTAATGCACCTCAGTTTGTACTCGAAAATATTCAAAAAGATTTGGTTAAAGTGCTTAAAAATGGCGAGATTAGCGATATTATCTACAGCACACTGAATCGTCATATTGTGGAGTTAGGCAATATTCAAGCAGGTTGTGACCGAATTGCTGGGACACCTTTGCCCTATTCATATTCTGTCTTACTCCACCGTGCAGTTTATTGCTTTTGCTTTATTTTGCCCTTTAGCCTAGAAGCAACTTTAGGCATCTGGACACCGCTTATTGTTGGCCTTATTGCTTATATGTTTTTAGGTTTAGATGCCTTAAGTGCCCAAATTGAAGAACCCTTTGGTTTGCAAGAAAATGATTTACCGCTTGATTCAATTGTTCGCCTGATTGAACGAGAGTCTTTAAGCTCTTTAGGGCAGCCATTACCGCCTATTATTGAAGCCAAAAATAACAATTTACTTTAATAAAAAAAGAGCGAATCATCGCTCTTTTTTATGGGTTTATCATTTCATTTATGGCTGTACAATAATTTTAACCGCCGACTCATTATTATGAATTAAGGTATCAAAACCTTGTGAAATCAAATCGTCCAGTTGAATACGCTGGGTAATAAAAGGTTCTAGATTTATTTTACCTTCTTCAACCAGCTTAATGGTTTCCTGATGGTCATTGACGTAGGCAATTGTACCTCGTACATCCAGCTCTTTCATCACCACACTATGCACATTAATTGATGCTGGATGGCTCCAGATCGAAACAATCACTATCACGCCTGTTGGTTTCACTGCCGCAACCAAAGTATCTAAAACTTTGTTCACACTACTACATTCAAAAGCAACATCAACTCCGTCACCATTGGTGATCTTCATGACCTCAGAAACCACATCAACTTCTGACGGGTCTAAAATATAATCAGCAACTCCTGACTCTTTGGCTTTTTCCTTACGTTTTGTACTCAGCTCGGTAATGATGACAGTAAGACCTTTCGCCTTTAAAATTGCCGAAAGCAATAACCCGATTGGCCCTGCACCACCAACCAGAGCAATATCACCAGCTTTGGCCCCACTTCGTACAAAAGCATGATGACCAACTGATAGCGGCTCAATCAACGCCGCTTGATCTAATGGAATTTTATTGGAAATTGGATGTACCCAACGGCGTTTAACCGCAATCTTTTCCGATAGACCGCCGCCACGACCACCTAAACCAATAAAGTTCATATTTTTGGAAAGATGATAATTATCTCCTGGTCCAGTCGGCACATCATCCGCCACAATATAAGGCTCTACGACCACATGTTGACCGACTTCAATATCATCAACACCTTCACCTACCGCATAGACCACACCTGAAAACTCATGTCCCATCGTAATCGGCGCAGATTCACCTGAAATAGGATGAGGATGTCCGCACGGTGGAATAAAAATCGGTCCTTCCATAAATTCATGCAAATCTGTACCACAAATTCCACACCAAGCAACCTTAATGCCTACTGTACCAGCAGTGACTTCTGGTTCTGGGATATCTTCAATACGGATATCGCCTCTGTCATAAAAACGTGCTGCTTTCATTATTATCTCCCTCAAATCAGGATGTTGTTTTAACGATAGACGATGCCACCATCTGTTAAAATGGATTGGCCCGTAATGTAATCTGAATCTTCGCTTGCCAAAAAAGCAACTAATGCAGCGACATCTTCTGGCGTTTGGGCTCTACCTAAAGCAATACCTTCTACATATTTTTTATAGGTCTCGCCTATAGCCGCACCGGTAATTTCAGCAAAACGTTTATCAATTTCAACCCACATGTCAGTTCCGACAATTCCAGGGCAATATCCATTTATCGTAATACCGTGACTGGCATATTCTTTTGCGGCGGCTTGGGTAAGCGCACGCACTGCAAACTTGGTAGCAGAATAAACACCCAGCAAAGCAAACCCATCGTGGCCTGCAATTGAGCAAGCATTAATAATTTTACCTTTATGTTGGCGTTGTTTAAATTTTGCAGCAGCGGCCTGTATTCCCCACAGTACACCGCCAATATTGATATCAACAATTTTATGAAATTCATCTGGTGTCGTATCTGCAATCGCCTGAACCTGAGCGATACCAGCATTATTAATCATGACATCAAACCCACCAAGAGTTTGCTCAGCATGATTTATAGCGGCATACACTTGCTCGCGGTCACTGACATCGGCAATAAATGTGCTCACATTTACACTTAAAGCTTGAATTTCCTGTTGCACATCATTCAGTCGATCTTGTTTCATATCAACTAATGCAATGTGTGCTCCTTCTTGCGCTAAGCGTAGGGCAATCCCACGGCCAATGCCTTGAGCTGCCCCTGTCACTAATACGACTTTATTTTTTAATCCCTTAACCATTTTCAACTCCTGTAAATGCAGAATTTCTACATATGAATCGCACGCTGCATTGAAGCCAAAATGGACTCATGCATGGCTTCTGATAATGTTGGATGTGGGAAAATCACCTGAGCTAGACTTTCATCAGTCGCTTCTAGATATTTAGCAATTGCGAAACCTTGAATGTGCTCGGTCACTTCATGGCCCACCATGTGTGCACCAAGTAGCTCGCCCGTTTCTGCATGTATGACAGTTTTAACGAAACCTGACGCATCTCCAAATGCCAAAGCTTTGCCATTCGCTGATAAAGAAAACTTACCGATTCGTACAGGTAAGTTCTGAGCTTTGGCTGCACTTTCCGTTAAACCAATGCTAGCCACTTGTGGATGCGTAAAAATACAACCCGGAATTTGGCTACGGTCGAGTGAATGCACATTTGCTACACCAGCAATTTTTTCGACACATATCATGGCTTCATGGCTTGCTTTATGGGCAAGACACGGTGCTCCAGCAACGTCACCAATTGCATAAAGCCCAGCAACGTTGGTTTTACAATAGTCATCAATTGCCACAAAACCTTGCGGAGTGAACTCAACGCCTAAACCTTCCAGTCCTAAATTAGTTGCGTTAGGCTGTACACCAATTGCCGAAAGCACACGGTCAAAAACGATCGTTTGAACATCATTTGCCGTTTCAATCACACAGTGGACCTGACCATTTTCAATTTGAATGCTTTGAATTACGGCATCCGTTAGGACCTTCATTCCTTTTTGTTCAAACTGTTTTCTGACAAACTGAGCAACTTCTGCATCTTCAGTCGGTAGAATCTGCTTAGCTAAATCAATAAGCGTGACCTGACACCCTAGGTCTTGATAAAGACTAGCAAACTCACTACCAATCGCACCCGAACCAACGACCAGTAAGCTTTTTGGTAACTCCTTTGGAACCAGTGCTTCTTTATAGCTCCAGACATACGTTCCATCGACAGGAAGCTGAGGAACATGTCGAGCTTTAGCTCCGGTTGCCAAAATAATATGGGGTGCACTCAAAGCCTGACTTTTACCTTGAGCATCTTTAACTTCAATTTTTTCTTTAGCCGTAAGTTGAGCACGACCATTAAATACAGTGACCTGATTCTTTTTAAGCAAGTAATCAATGCCCTGCACCAACTGTGCCGAAACTTGACGGCTATGTTGTACAAGCTTTTGAATATCAAAATCGAGTTGAGATACCTGAAAACCAAACTGTCCAGCATGTTTAAACTGAGTGGCAAGTTCTGCCCCTGCAAGCAAAGCTTTAGTTGGAATACAGCCCCAATTCAGGCATATTCCACCTAAATGTTGCTCTTCTACAATTGCGGTTTTTAGCCCGAGCTGGGCTGCACGAATTGCAGCCACATATCCACCCGGTCCCGCACCAATCACAATCAAATCGAATTGAGTTTCTGACATGCGGGTTCTCCTACACCAAAATTAAAGCGGGATTTTCAACAAACTGCTTAAAGCTGGCCAAGAACTTTGCACCTACAGCACCATCAATAACTCGGTGATCGCATGACAACGTAGCAGTAACAATCTCACGAACCACTACATTTCCATTTTCAACGACAGCACGTGGTTCAGAAGCACCCAATGCCATAATTGCACCTTGTGGGGGATTAATAATCGCATCGAACTGCTTAATGCCTAACATTCCTAAGTTGGAAATGCTAAAGCTACCTCCTTGGAACTCATCAGGTTGTAACTTGCCAGTCTTGGCACGCGTTGCCAAATCACGCATGTCATCGGAAATCTGTGCTAAAGACTTCTGATTAGCGGCTTTCACGATTGGTGTGATTAAACCATTTGGAATCGCCACAGCCACCGAAATATCGGCTTGTGAAAATTGCAAAATTGACTGTGTGGCTTCATCAAACTGAACATTCACTTCAGGTACTTTAATGAGTGCTGCTGCCGCCGCTTTAATGAGCATGTCATTAATAGAAAGTTTCACCTGAGGAACACTCTCATTAATCTGCTTCCGTAAATTTTGAAGCGCCTCTACGTTTAGATCGACTACAAGACGGAAATGTGGCGCATTACGTTTTGCCGCTTGTAAGCGTGAGGCAATCGCTTTACGCATGCCATTCATCGCGACAGTGGTGATTGTCGATTGCGGTTGAGCAACAGCGCACTGAGCCGATTGTTTATTTACCGCCGTTGGGTTGTTACGGTTGTAAACCGCTTCAACATCTTCTTTGCAAACGCGGCCACGAGTACCCGAAACACGGCAGTCGTTTAGGTTAATACCCCATTGTTTTGCCAAACGGCGTGCAACTGGTGTTGCCAAAACACGGCTATCATCGGCCGTAGATTTAACTACTTTAGCTTGATGTGGTTGTTTAACATCAGGCCACTGACCTCCAGCAGCTTGCACAGTCTTTTGGATGTCTTGAACGCTAATACGGCCTTCACGACCAGAACCTGTGACTTTCGCTAAGTCCACATTGTGCTTTTCAGCAAGTTTCAAGGCATGCGGAGTTGCAAAAAACTCATCAGATGTTTGATAGCCTTGTAATGACTCTGGTACATCGTAGTCACCTTTAGCTACTTTTATAGGAGCTGAAGTGCTTGTTGCAATCGTCTGTGGTTGATCTACTTTTTCAACAGCAGGTGCAGATGTTTCCGTTGTACTTGGCTCAGAAGGTGCTTCAAGGGCTTTCGCTGCTGAACCGCCTAGTGATGCAATAAACTTTTCAATTTCTGAATCAGAAACTTCACTATCAGCACATACAGCAATGAGGCCACCAACGGGTAAAGTATCCCCATCTTTTGCTAAGATTTTACGCAGTGTTCCTGCAAAAGGTGCTTCTAATACATTGACGATTTTTGTGGTTTCAATTTCACAAATTTCATCGCCTTTATTAAAGCTGTCACCTTCTTTAATCAACCATTGGGCAATCGTGCCTTCTTCCATGGATAATCCCCATTTCGGGATCTCCAGCGTTTTAATTTCGCTCATCCTAAGCCTCCAATGTTTTTCGCACAGCTTGCTCAATACGCTCTACACTTGGAATCCATTCTTTTTCTAAAACTGGTGAGAATGGAACAGGCGTATGTGGTGGCGTTACGAGCTCAATAGGCGCTTTTAAATAATGGAAACCTTTTTGTGCAATTAGGGCAGCAACATCATGTCCAAAACCACAGCGAGCTGCTGACTCATCTACAATGACCACACGCCCAGTTGAAGCGACTGATTCCAAAATCCCTTCTTCATCAAGTGGAGAAATTGTTCGAGGGTCTACCACTTCAACCGAAATACCATCTTTTGACAGTTTGTCTGCGACTTCATTTGCACGGTGTACCATCAAACCTAAAGCAATAATGGTAACGTCCGTACCTTCTCGGGTGTAATTCGCTACCCCAAAAGGAATGGTATAGGCTTCATCTGGAACGTCACCTTTAATGTCATAGAGCATTTTATGTTCACAGAACACGACAGGATCGTCATCTCGAATAGCTTGAATTAATAGTCCTTTCACATCATATGGGCTAGATGGAACCACAACTTTTAAGCCCGGAACTGCAGCAAATACGTTATATGGTGACTGCGAATGCTGAGCTGCCGCAGAAAAACCTGCACCAATCATGCCGCGAACAACCATTGGCGCTTTTGCTTTGCCACCGAACATATAACGGAATTTAGCGGCTTGGTTATAGAGCATGTCATGGCACACGCCGTAGAAATCCATAAACATTAGATCGGCAACTGGTCTCAAACCTGTTGCAGCAGCACCAGCCGCCATACCAATAATTGCTGATTCGGTAATTGGGGTGTCAATAACACGTTCCGAGCCAAACTCTGTCCATAAACCTTTAGTTACACCAAGTACACCACCGAAGCCTTCAAGCTGGTTATCTTCGGTATTTTTACCGCCATGTCCACCGCGCACATCTTCCCCCACAACAAATACAGTTGGGTCACGGCGCATTTCTGATTCAATGGCTTCTTTAATTGCATTACGAAAACTTTTATTTGGCATCTTTACTATTCCTTTAGTAAGAGACATAGACGTCGGTAAGGAGTTGTTCTGGTTGTGGGTATGCCGCAGCACGAGCTTTAGCAACTGCATCATCAACATTTGCCTTAGAGGCTGTATCTATCTCGTCTAGCTTGGCTTCATCAATTTTGCCTTTGACTTTTTCTCGGAAAATTTTCAAAGGATCTTTATTTTCTTTGATGAAATCGACTTCTTCTTTAGAACGAATCAAGCCAGGATCACCTTCAAAGTGGCCATAAAAACGGTTAGTAATGGTTTCAATAACGCTTGGGCCTTCACCACGACGCGCGCGTTCAATGGCAGTTTGAGCCGCTTCATATACAGCAAAGAAATCGCTACCATCGACTTTAACTGCCGGCAAACCAAAACCTGCCGCACGCCCCGCAATGTCTTTACTTCCTACCGCGTAGTCATGGCCTGTACCCTCACCAAACCCGTTATTCTCAAAGACAAAAATCACTGGAAGTTTAAGTACAACAGCCATGTTCATTGCTTCAAAGGTAAGGCCTTGGTTTGAACCGCCGTCACCGGTAAAAGAAAGCCCGACACCACCAGTTTTTAAGGTTTTAGCTGTCAAAGCTGCACCAATTGCCAAAGGAGGTCCACCACCCACAATCCCGTTGGCACCGAGCATGCCTTTATCTAAATCGGCAATATGCATAGAACCGCCTTTTCCTCGGCAAAGTCCATCATCTTTACCGAAAATTTCCAGCATCATGCCGTGAATGTCGCAGCCTTTGGCAATACAGTGTCCATGTCCACGATGGGTTGAAGTGATATAATCTTTATCTGTTAAATTTTCACAAATACCGACTGCCACAGCCTCTTCACCACTATATAAGTGAATAAACCCAGGAATATCACCATTGGTATTTTCTTCGTGAAGTCGATCTTCAAATTCACGAATATCACGCATACGTTTATATGCTGCGAGTAATTGCTCTTCCGTTAATTGCATATCCTTTTCCTTTATTATCTTGATTTTAAGAAATCAACCAAGTTTCAAGCGAAAATGCTAGTTCGCTATAAATACTTAAACTCAAAATCAACAATCAATCTATTAGACTAAAAAGTTTTTAATTAAAATAAACCCAATTAAATTATTAATTTCAAAAACTTAACCATTAAAAATATTTTTTTAATTTTTTTATAATTTTCATTTAGTTGTAAAACAAACCTTTAACCAACCTTTATTATTTTATAATACTCGCCATACTCTGTATTTATAATTAATTGCAATTTATTAAAATGATTTTAATAGTGATTAAATTTAAAAGTTCAGAGTTTAATTAAGTTTTAAACAAAATGGAATTAATAATATGGATTTTAAAAGACAAGTAGAAACTGGTATTAAACTAAGAGGTGCTGATAAAGTATCTCGTATTCCCATTAAAATTATACCTACACAAGATTTACCAACTAAACCTGAGTGGATTAGAGCAAAAATTACAGATTTTGAAGAAATTAAACGTATTAAAAATCTGTTACGTCAGCAAAAGTTACATAGCGTTTGTGAAGAAGCTGCATGTCCAAATTTGCCTGAATGCTTTGGCGGCGGTACAGCAACGTTTATGATTATGGGTGATATCTGCACCAGACGTTGCCCATTCTGTGATGTCGCTCATGGTCGCCCAAAACCTCTGGATGAAAATGAACCTAAACATTTGGCTGAAACGGTCGCTAACCTAAACTTAAAATATGTAGTGATTACTTCTGTAGACCGTGATGATTTACATGATGGTGGAGCTGCTCATTTTGTAAAGTGCATTGAAGAAATCAGGAAACGCTGTCCAGAAACTCTAATTGAAATTTTGGTCCCCGATTTTCGCGGTCGTTTAGAGACAGCTATTTCGACTTTGAGCTTATCTCCTCCAGATGTGTTTAATCACAATATAGAAACTGTTCCACGCTTATATAAAGCCATGCGCCCCGGCTCAGACTATCAGCATTCGTTAGAGTTATTAAAACGCTTTAAAACCTATTGTCCCGATATCAAAACCAAATCTGGTTTAATGGTTGGATTAGGAGAAATCGAAGCAGAAGTGCTTGCCCTACTGAACGATTTGAAAGACTATCAAGTTGACCTTGTGACCATTGGGCAATATCTTCAACCTTCAAAATCACATGCACCTATACACCGATTTGTAAATTTACAAGAATTTGAAAGATACACTCAGCATGGTAAACGACTAGGTTTTAAAAATATTTGGAGTGCCCCTATGGTCCGTTCTAGCTACTTTGCTGACCGACAATATTTTGGAGAAACTGTACCAAAACCTTTTAGCCGACAAGATGTTTTATCGTAAGGATCAGGTAATTAACAAAACTTATCCAATAGGCTAATGGTCAATCCTTTTAAAATTATTTATGGTAAGGAGATAACGAGGAAATAGTCACAATAAAAAAGTTATAACTGTTGAGCGGCTACGGATACGCCATTTCAATGATAAAGGAATTTCGATATGGATATGTCAGAACAATTATCATCGCGTTTTATAGATAATACTCCGTCCTTCTTTCGACCGGAAAAGTCATCTCATTCTCAACAATTAGGAAAAAAGCCATCACTTGACCTTGAAGCAGCACCTATATTTGACCTAAGTGAAGAATGGGAACATTCATTATTCGGACGTTCTATTCATGAATGTCACCGCAACTTAATGCACATTGCTGAAGATGCTGATATGGCAATTGGTGTGACAGATCCTCATGGCACTCTGCTATGGACATGGAGTAGTCATCCAATGCGTTCATCGGCAGAGCAAGTTCATTTTGTTGAAGGTGGTCAATGGTCCACTCAAGCGGTTGGGCAAAACGCCATTGGTTTAGCATTAAATACTCATTCAGCTAACTGCGTTTACTCACATGAAAATCAAATGAATAGTGTTAGAGATTGGGTCTGTTACGCTGCACCGATTACAGACACGCAGACAGGCCAATTTTATGGCATTATGAATTTATCTACTAAATCTCATAAGCACAATTCCCTCGGTCTTTTGGCAGTTGAACGCTGTGCTGACATTGTTAAACAAGCGATTCAGCTTCACCAGAAAAATATTTTATACATTAAGGCTTTCGGCACTCCAAAGATTCAATATAACCAACGCAGCCTGACATTAACTCAACGTCAAATTGAGATTCTGTGCATTCTGACACTATGCCCAGAAGGTATTAATCTTGAAGAATTACACTATGCTTTATATGGTGATCGGCCAGTAAGTACCACGACGTTAAAAGCAGAACTTTCACAACTCAGAAACTTAATTCCCGATGTAATCGAGTCTCGTCCATATCGACTTAACTGTGAAATTCAATGTGATTTTTTAATGGCAGAACAAGCATTAAATCTAGGCTTCACAGCAACGACATTAACTCTTTATCGAGGGAGTTTTTTAGCTAAATCGGAAAGTCCATTTTTATGTGCATGGAGAGACTGTTTCGACGCTCGTTTAAGCCATGTAATTTATCAAATTGAAGATGTCGATCAGTTATTACGTGTTGTAGGCCGAGTCCCAGACCGCGTAGATGCTGTAGAGCGTTTGCTTGAGTTATTACCTGAAGACACGCCTTATCGAGCAAAACTTTTAAAATTACTTGAGTAAATATAAAGAAGGGAAATACACATAGATATTTCCCTTCTTTTTAAGGTGAGATCAAGCAGAGGCTTGAAGCTGTACCTTATAGCAATCATCCAAGGCTAATTCATAATAGCGTAGCCCTTCTTCGGCAGCATGAAATGCTTTTTTCTGCCAGTCAGAACGATCATTGCACAACCGTTTAATCAGCTCCATAGCCTCATAAGGATGTAAATCATCATAGTGAGCATGTGCACGCAACCAAGCTAAAGAACGTTTATTAATGGACACTTGCGGGTGATCGGTATAGGTGTGAATACCTTTGTATACTTGAATAGACCAATCCCCTGTCGCCCATTCAATTGCAAGATTTGTTGCAGCAAGGCATTCCGCCAAATTACCACGGTGGCTCATATTCCATAAAAAATGATTCACTGCATTCATCGCAGCTGGCGGCCGTACATGGTCGAGTTCATCAAGAGTTAAGCCAAAACCTCCAGCCCAATCGCGATACCATTGTAAATGTCGCTCTTCCACCTTGATATTTTGAATTAACCAATCTCGTGCTTCTGTAACCCCAGGTTCAGAAAACCCCGTTGCTTTGGCTAATGCTCCAGCCATGTATGACGGGAAATGGGCAACCAATGGATAAAAGTTAAGTAAGGCATAGCGGAAACTATCTAGGCTCAATCCCCCATTGGCCATTTCCGTAAAAAACGGATGTTTACTTACTCGTTCTTTCACTGGTAGCAGATCATCCCAGAACTGCTGTGACCATTCATTATGCGGCGTAATTTCTAAATGCATTCCATATTGATTTAGAGCAGTCATTGCTAATTTTCCTATTTATATGACAGCAATCATCTGTATTTCACGCTATAAGTCTATCCGAAAATGATAAAGATACAATCGTTAATCGACCATTTGTAACTTTTTTCGATGGATTGTGAATCTTTAGATACTTACTACGCTAATCATTGAAATGTCGTGATTTTTATCACATTTAACATAGATAAAAATCATTACTTTTTTAAAAAAACTGTATTATTATTTTGAGTAAACTACACATTATATAATCAATATTTTTAGATGGAACTTTACTAAAATAAGTCTCATTTCATGACAACTTCCAATATAGTGAGCATTAATTATGAAGTTGCAAGGTTCCAATATATTGGGACAGGAACAAATAGATTTATTAACCACACGAGGCTTAAACTTCGTTTGGTTCCCAAAGCAGCTTGAAACGATCTATCGTTCTCAATACCAAAATGGTGCTGCCTATGAGTTTCGCTATAGAGCTCCTATTATTTTAATATTATATATATTTTTAAGCTTTGGTATATATCAAGTTTTACCAACTGAACAAGTTTTATCCTGGTTTAGCTATTATTCATGGGTCGGTGTAATAATTACTATTGCTTGGGTTTTATCATTTATTAAAAAATTAAATCAGTATTTTGATTATTATGTAGGAATTGGTTCAGCTTTAGCTGTTGCGATTACTTTTATTTTAATTAACGTCATTGAAAATGGACAAGATAATGTCCTTTTTCATGCAGCAATGATGTATGCCATTGTGATTATTTATGGTGCTGTAGGTATGCGCTTTTATACCGCCATATTTGCTGGATGGATGGGAGGGCTTGTTGGAATTCTAGCAAGTAATTACTTAAATGGGGTGATCGACTGGACCTTCTTGAACCGCACTTACACCTTTAGTAGCTTTTTGGGCATGACCCTTGCCTATGCAACTGACCGTCAACATCGAGAAAACTACTTACAAAACTGCATGATTGAGCTGAATCGTATTGAATTGATGCAACAAGCACAGCAACTCTCATTACTTTCACAACAAGATGCACTCACTGGTCTAGCCAATCGGCGCTATTTAGATGAAACGCTGGATAATGAATGGCGCCGTGCTTTACGCCATGAAACCCCGCTTACTATCATGATGGTCGATATTGATTATTTTAAGTCATACAACGATACATTAGGCCATCTAAAGGGCGATGAATGCTTAAAAGAAATCGCAATTGCTATTTCTTCTATTGCTGCTCGTAGCGGTGATCTGGTTGCTCGTTATGGCGGAGAAGAGTTTTTACTTTTGTTTCCAATGACAAATGCTCAGCAAGCCTTGATCCAAGTTGAACGATTGATGAGCGCCATTAATAAAATCGGTATTGAGCATCCATGTAGCAGTGTTTCTGGGTCTGTAACAATTAGCGTAGGTGTTGCCACCACGATTCCACGTTTAAATGACTCAATTTCTGCTTTTGTTGCACGTGCTGATCATGCATTGTATAAAGCAAAAACAAGTGGTCGTAATCAATATAAAATAGCGGTAAATGAAGAACAAATTGTAGATTTAACTTAAAAATTCAGACTTCTATTCAAAATGACTTTTGACTAATTATTATCTCTCTTAACTTCTTTTATAGCTCCTTTCCCAATTAAAATGACTCGAAATAAACAATTAGCTTTTCCATCCGTGGTAAAGCTAAAATGTAATTTAGAACCAGTACGTACCAAAACCTCTTTTATTTAAGTTTAAACCATCTGTAAAAATGACTTATATAAACTTAATAAATTTAGCGACCTTCAATACATCAACATCCTGTTTTTATATAATAAAAATTACTAGATTCAGATAATCTAATATAGAAAAAATTCCATTTAATTAGAGCTCACCTTTCAACCTCTTCCAAAATTTAATTAAAAAATAAAATAGTGAATTTTGTTCTATCCTTTGCGGTACTGTGGAAATGGCTTCAGCTGAAAATGGTAAAATTGAAACAATATTCTCATGTATTGTTTCATAATTTGGATAGGCTTCTTTTTTTATTATTTCTATAATTTTTTGTATTTCATCAAGAGATAAATTTAAAAATCTCTTAATTTCTTGAGCTGTTTTTGACTCGATAGATAATAAAGCACAGACTCTAGTGACATTAACAATCTGCTCTGCATGAATATTTTTAAAGTTTGGATAACAAATAAGCTTATAAATAATTTTTGTCTCTAAATGATGTTTAGATACTATATTCTCATTATTTATTATACGTTCTTGATGGCTTATTTTAAAATATTCATTCTTCTCAATATCTTGTAAAATATTTAGAAGTTCCTGATATCTTATCGGTCTCTTCAAACCATACTGATAACCTTTTAAAAGCTCAGGGTTATTACTTAATACGATCTTAATTTTTTTAGGAATAAGTATATTGGTATAACCACTGTCTAAATCAATAATATGTATATCTGGATTATTTTCACTGTATATCCAATTTCCCAAAAGATGAGATGACAAAGATAAGTCATAAATAACTTTTATCATTGCCTCTAAATTTTTAGGCAATAGCCTATCCTTTGACATACAGCCAATTCTATATGTGCTCTGATTCATTGATATTTCCCCAATTTCAATGATGACTTTGAAAATTCTTTGTTTAAAGTAATAAAAATTTAAATATGTAATAAACTTATATAAAGGCAATTTGAGTAAAATTACCTTTAAGAGATAAATATAAATATTTGGTGCAGTAAAAAATTAACAAGATTAATTGCCAAGCTCTACAGATGAATATACTCAAAAATAAATCGCAGAATATTATATTTATATAAATATTATAAGACAAGGAAATAATTTAAAATTTAATTAAACTTAATATAATAAAAATTTAAAACCCCATATTTAATTTAAATATGGGGTTTCATTTACTCTAATCAAAAATTATGATTATGGTTCAATTGGAGCAAAAGGCGGAATAACATCTGCATTTTGAGCACGATGGCGTAAAAAATGGTCCATTAAAACAATAGCTAACATCGCCTCTGCAATTGGTGTCGCACGCACACCTACACATGGGTCATGACGGCCTTTAGTCAACACATCGGTATCTTCACGATTTAAATTAATCGTTTTACCCGGTGTCGTAATGCTTGCTGTTGGTTTTAGTGCAATAGCAACTCGAATGGATTGACCACTTGAGATACCGCCTAAAATACCGCCTGCATGATTCGCTAAAAAGCCATTACTGGTCATTTCATCACGTGTTTCATGACCAAACTGTCCAGCAACTGCAAAACCATCACCAATTTCAACACCTTTAACCGCATTAATACTCATCATCGCGTGAGCAATATCAGCATCTAAACGGTCAAAAACAGGTTCGCCCCAACCCACAGGAACTTTTTCAGCTAAAATTTCTAGCTTTGCACCACAGCTTGTTCCTTGTTCACGTAAAGATGTCACTAAGGCTTCAAAACGTGAAACAGCGTCTACATCACCACAGAAAAATGGATTATTCGGAACTTCATTCCAATCCAGTTTTTCAGCAACTTCATTACCAATTTGGGTAACATGACCACGTATCAAAACGCCAAATTTTTCTGCTAAATATTTTTTAGCAATTGCACCTGCTGCAACACGCATAGCAGTTTCACGAGCACTTGAACGGCCACCGCCACGATAGTCACGGAAACCGTATTTTTGTGTATATGTATAGTCGGCATGGCCAGGTCTAAAAGTTTGGGCAATATTGCCGTAATCTTTTGATTTTTGATCAGTATTCTCAATCAATAAACCAATTGGCGTACCTGTCGTTTTACCTTCAAAAACACCTGAAATGATTTTAACTTGATCAGGCTCTTTACGTTGAGTCGCAAATTTAGAAGTACCCGGTTTACGACGGTCAAGGTCTTTTTGCAAGTCTTCTTCAGACAGCTCAAGGCCCGGTGGCACACCGTCAACAATTGCCATTAAGCCAACGCCATGAGACTCACCGCAAGTAGTTACACGAAAGAGTTGTCCAATACTATTCCCTGCCATATGCCCAACTCCTTATATTTGCTCTTCAAATAGTTTTCTATAACGGCGACA
>Ga0308156_1001088_pt1 | contig 36609 bp, 40 predicted proteins | sample PhyAR2_FD_201041 | JGI IMG/M metagenome (GOLD analysis project Ga0308156, IMG submission 201041) | Phyllosphere microbial communities from UC Gill Tract Community Farm, Albany, California, United States - DLSL A.R2 | ecosystem: Host-associated > Plants > Phyllosphere > Unclassified | place: USA... | reverse complement strand
ACATCGCTCATGAATGTGTCTTGCCGTTCGCGACGGATGCGCGCAACCGGCGTCGCCGATGATCGTTATGCAGGCGATACGGTCGCCCTCCCGCGACCGCCAGATAGGAAAGGAACTGGTTCATGCAGCGTTCCACGATTCTCCTGGCCGTGATGGCCGCCGCGCTGCCACTGGCGGCGTGCGGGTCCTCCAGCGAACCGGCGAATAACAGCGCGGCCGCCGTCACCACCAACGGTACCGAGATGAGCGCCGACACGCTGGGCGCCAAGATCCGTGCGCTGCCCGAGGGCCAGCGTCGCGGCGTCCTGTTCCGCGCGATCCGCGACGCCGGGCCGAGCGGCGCCAGCTGCCAGTCGGTCACCGCGATGAAGGAAGCCGCCGCCACCAACGGCAACCCGACCTGGAACGCGGTGTGCGACGGCACGACCCAGTGGACGATCGTGCTGACCGCCGACCAGTCGGCCAGCGTCACCGGCCCCGGCCCCGTCACGATCAAGTGAGTCGGGCCAAGTAGGCCGGAAGAGCCTCGACCGTCACCGTCCGGGATGGTCGAGCCTCGCCAGCGTCGCGGGATCGTCCTGCCCGCCGAAGAAGCGCGTAAGCCCTTGGCGGAATGGCGCGGGATCGTCGGCGACGGCGGCGAACAGGGTCAGCGAGGAGCGCAGCTTCATCGCATCGACCGCGCCGAAGATCGCCTCGGCCGAACCCGGCGCAGCGATCGCGGCGGCCACGGCGGCCCGCAGGCGCTCCCCCAGCAGCGGATGCGCCAGATAGGCGCCGGCTTCGTCGGCATCGGCGATGGCATAGAATATCGCCGTCGGGCTGCGGCCCAGTCCGGCGATCTGCGGGAAGATATACCACATCCAGTGGCTTCGCTTGCCGCCGGATCGCAGTTCGGCCAGCGCCGTGGCAAAACTGTTCGCCTGGGCCTCGACAAAGCGGGCCAGCGCGGCATCATGGGCAGGCAGGGATGACATGAAGGGGCAACCGGCCGCAGCCCCGAAGCGTTCCCGCCCATACGAGATTCGTCAGGAGAGAGACATGTGCCGTTTCGCCATCCTTGCCCCCTTGGCCCTGCTCGCGCTGTCGGCGTGCGGCGGGCAGGGGGGGGATACCGACTCGGATGTCGCGCCGGGCAACTTCACCCCGCCGGGTACGGCGCGACCCACTCCGATACCGGGCGTGGCGCAGGTCAATCCGCTGACCAGCTATGTCGGCCATTATCCGGGCGATGCGGTCGACGGGGTCAGCTTCTTCGACCGGACCGAGGTGGCGAGCGCGCTGCACGATGCGGTCGGCGACCAGAAGCTGGTGCAGCGGATCATGTCGCGCGGCGCGGTGACGGTGCCGATCTTCCGCCAGGGGGAGCAGGGGATCGCCGCCCATGGCTGCACCCCGCATGACTGCGCCGACAACAACTGGACGGTCCAGATCGACCTGAAATCGTCCAAGGCGCGGGTCTGCTATCACGACCGCGAGACGATGGGCGACCGCAGCCAATGGTATATGGGCGGCGCGCCCGTGACCCAGCCGGGGGAATGCCCGCAGGAGGGGTGATGCTCCCCCCGCGCATGGCGAGGGGGCACCAGCGGCTCGCAACGAATCACGCCCCTCCCGCAGGCGGGAGGGGATGGGGGAGGGAAGGCCACGGGCGATGGTCTCGGTGAGACTCCTTGCCCTCCCCCGACCCCTCCCGCTTGCGGGAGGGGAGAGGCTTACGGGAGTGAGGGGAAGGCGCGCCGCCGGATATGCCTGCCGCGATTCCTCCCCGGCCGGGCCTTCAGCTTGTCCTCAGAACGTGTACGCCAGTCCCAGCGCGCTCAGCCACTGGCCGCGCGAACCGGCCTGCGCCACGATGGGGCTGTCCCCGAAGTCGTTGACCATCCGGCCATAGGTCAGGCCGCCGACGACCTTCCACCCCTTCAGCAGGTTGCCGGTGATCGAATAGGTGGCGAGGCCACCGACCGACCAGTCCTTCCACCCGGCGCGCGCATTATAGACGGGCAGGCCGCTCGCCGCGCTCTGGTCCGGCGTGATCGAGAAATAGCGGCGGGCATAGCCGCGCCCGGCCCGCTCGGCGGTGGCGAACAGGCCGACCGCCGCCTTGGTCGACAAGGGGGTGAAATAGTTGACCGAAGGCTGCCAGATGCCGCTGTCGTGTACGCCGGTCACGTCATGGCGATAGCTGAGCGAGACGGAGAGCCGGTCATAGGGGCTGGTGACCACGCCGATCTTGCCGATGCCGACATAGCCGCCCAGCTCGACCGCCGCACCGATCTTGCCCAGCGCGCGGACGCGGGGATCGTCGATCTGCGACGGGGCGGTGCGGTCCAGGTTCACCACGCCGATCGGCCCGGCCTGGATATCCCAGTCGCGATTGGCCTTGTCGCCGATCAGGTCGACCGAGAGGCGGTTGCCGATATAGGTGATGGTGTGCCCGTCGATATAGGCGAGCGCGGCGGGGGCGGGGGTGAACTGATAGTCGTTCGACCCCTCGTAATCGGGCAGATAGGCCCCGGCCAGGCCGACGGTGATGGTGTTCTTGCCCAGTTGGCCCGCCATCTCGGCGGCGGCGGGGTTGCTGGACACCGTGGCATCCTGCGCAAAAGCGGGGGCCGACAGGGATAGCGCGCCCATGGCGATCAGCGGGGCGGAAACGCGCGAAAATAGGCGCAAGACGGAAAACTCCCTGAATTCTGTTATCCGAAATGCAACGCTACGGTCACGATTTCGCTCCGGCGGATTGTGTCAGAAGATGTACCGCATCTTGATCTGTTGTGTTTCGGCAACAGAATCGAGCGTGAACCGCGCCGCGGCAAAGCGCGGCGGGCCGAAGCGGATCACCGGATTGCGTGAAAAGCCGAAGCCTTCGCGCGGGATGCCCGCCAGCGTGTCGAGCTTGGCATTGTTGTTCTCGTCATGGATGACGGCGGCGGCGTAATTGCCGTGCGGCAGGCCGTCCAGGTGGATGCCCCGCTGCCCGGCGGGGACCGAGCGGGTCAGCGCGCGCGCATCGTCGACGCATTGCGGGAAGTTATCCGGGTCGGCGGTCAGGCACAGCCGGATCATGCCCTTGGTCGAGCGGAGCTGGTCGATCCCGATGTCCAGTCGGCTGACCGGCGCGGCGCTGATCAGCGGCAGGGCGGCCAGCACCAGAAGCGCGGCGCGCGGCCTGCGCATGGGCGCGCTCGAAATCCCCGAGCCCCCGGTCCGTGCCGCACAGTCGATCCCAGAACCGGAAATAGAGTCCATAATTGCACCCATATTGCTCATGATGCCGTTGATGATGGCTTGCCGTGATGAGCCACCCCCCCAGGTGCCCCTGCCACAGGAATCGCGGAAAGATCTCCCAACCCATGTGGTTGGTCACGCCCATAACGGTCATGATGGTCAGCACCAAGCCGAGCGCGCCGATGTGAATCGGAATCACAAACACAAGTAGCGGAATTACCACAGCGCCCGTCACCGCCTCGATCGGGTGAAAGGCCATGGCGGCCCAGGCGGTCGGCGGGCGGCTGGCGTGATGGACGGCGTGGGCAGCCTTGAAGACGGCGGGCCGGTGCATCCAGCGATGCGTCCAGTAGAACCAGGTGTCGTGCGCGACCAGGTACAGCAGCACCGAGACCGGCCAGTACCAGAGCGGATAGGCGTGGATGTCGGCGTAAATCTGTGTCCAGCCGCGATTTTGCCAGCCCCAGGCGACGATGCCTGCGGGCACGCCGTAAATGGCGGCGGAGGCCAGGCTCCACCAGATTTCGCGCCGGATCTGCGGATCGAGCCCGGCATAGAGGTTCGGATGCCGTGCCCGGGTCGCCAGCGCAAACGCCCCCGAGGCGAGCAGATAGCGGACACCGACGATCAGCGTCATGGCGATGGCGGACAGGATCAGGGCAAGCGTCACGAGAACCTTGTACCCTATCGGGGGCGTGGCTTGAACCGCGAACGTCTGGTTCGAGGCCTTTTGTTCGCGCGGAGGCGCGGAGGCGCGGAGAGGTTGAAGCGGGCGTCGGCGTCGGGGACGTGTTCATCCTTTTGCCCATGCCGCGCCGTCGATGAGCAGAAGCGGCCTGTCGGCCGGACGTGACACCTCCGCGTCTCCGCGCGAACTCCACCACCTCCGTTCAGGCTGAGCGAAGTCGAAGCCCACGCATCACCTTATCAGCGAGCGCATCCCATGCACTTCGACTTCGCTCAGTGCGAACGGAGGTGGGAGCTTGGGTTATCCCCGGTGGAATATGCGGATCGCCCCGTCGTGATAGACCCCCTCGACCGGCGCGCCGTAACCCAGCTTCTCCGCCAGTCGGATCGACGCGCTGTTTCCCGGATCGATGATGCAGCAGGTCCGCCCGATTCCCTGCGCCTCCGCCCAGTCCAGCACCGCCCGCATCGCTTCCCCGGCATAGCCCTTGCCCTGCGCGACCGGGACCAGCGTCCATCCGACCTCCGGCACCGTCAGTTCCGGTACGATCGCGCGCCGTGACTCCAGCAGGCCGATATCGCCCAGCACCTGCCCCGTCGCCCGGTCGCAAACCACCCAGGCGCCGTATCCGAACACCGTCCAGCATCCGACCGATCGAAGCAGCCGAATCCACACATCCTCGCGAGCGCGCGGCTTGCCGCCGATCATCCCGTACACCGCCGGATCGGCCCACATCGCCGCCAGTGCGTCGAGATCGTCGGGATGATGGCTGCGCAGGGTCAGCCGTTCGGTGGTCAGGGTCGGCGCGGTCATGCCCCGCAGCTTAGCCCGCGTCGCGGATCACCGCCAGAAACGCCTCGCCATAGGCATCCAGCTTGCGCGCGCCGATGCCCGACAGCAGCGACAGCGCCGCCCGACCGGTCGGCCGCTGCGCCGCCATGTCGCGCAGCACCGAGTCGTGGAAGATGACATAGGGCGGCACCCCCGCCTCCTGCGCCAGTTCGCGGCGCTTGGCGCGCAATGCCTCGAACAGCGGATTGTCCGCCGGATTGGCGGCGACGGGTGCGGCGCGGCGGCCCTTCTTCTCACGCTTGGGCGGCACGACCAGCGACAGCCGCGCCTCCCCCTTGATGAGTGCGCGGGCGGCGGGGCCGAACTCCAGCCCGCCATGATGATTGGTGCGCAGCGCATCGCGCAACAGCAGCGCACGGTGGACCGGCTTGATCAGCGCCACTTCGTCGCCGTCGATGATGTTCCACACCGACAGCGCCTCATGCCCGTTCATCAGGCTGCGCTCGGTCGACTGGCCGGTCAGCACCTGCTCGATATAGCCCGCGCCGAACATCTGGCCGGTGCGGAACACCGCCGACAGGAATTTCTGCGCTACGGTCGTCGCATCGACCGCATCGGGCGACCCCAGGCAATTGTCGCAATTGCCGCAATCCTCCGCCAGTTCCTCGCCGAAATGGCGCAGCAGGATGCGGCGGCGGCATCCGCCCGTCTCGACCAGCGCCCCCAGCGCCGATAGCCGCGCGCGCTCGCCCGCCTGCCGTTCGGGCTCGACCTCGGCCATGCGTTGCCGCGCGCGGGCGAAATCGTCGGCGCCCCAGAAGAGATGCGCGACCGATGGATCGCCGTCGCGGCCCGCACGGCCGGTTTCCTGATAATAGGCCTCGATCGATTTCGGCAGGCCGGCATGGGCGACGAAGCGCACGTCGGGCTTGTCGATGCCCATGCCGAAGGCGACGGTGGCGCAGATCACCATGTCCTCGCTCGCCACGAAATCGGCCTGGTTCTTCGCGCGCACCGCGGGGTCGAGCCCGGCATGATAGGCGCGCACCGGGCGGCCGGTCCGCGCCAGCGCCTCGGCCAGCTTCTCGGTCGCGGCGCGCGTCTGGGCATAGACGATGCCGGGGCCGGGCGTGTCGGCGACGACGCGCGCGATCTGCAGGTTGACGTTCGCCTTGGGGCTGATCGCATAGCGGATATTGGGCCGGTCGAAGCCCGAGACGATCATCCCCTCGACCGGAATGCCCAGCTGCTTGGCGATGTCGGCGCGCGTATGCGCGTCGGCGGTCGCGGTCAGCGCGAGCCGGGGCACCTCCGGAAAGGCGTCCATCAGCGGTTCGAGCAGCCGGTAGTCGGGGCGGAAGTCATGCCCCCATTCGCTGACGCAGTGGGCTTCGTCGATCGCGAACAGGCTGAGCGGCGCGGAGCCCAGCAACTCGCGGAAATGCCCTGACGACGCGCGTTCGGGCGCGACATAGAGCAGGTCGAGCTGGCCATCGCGGAAGCGGGCCATCGTCTCGCCGCGATTCTGATCGACGCTGGTCAGCGTGGCGGCGCGGATGCCGACCGCCTCGGCCGCGCGCAACTGGTCGTGCATCAGCGCGATCAGCGGGCTGACCACGACGCAGCAGCCGTCCATCATCACGGCGGGCAGCTGGTAGCAGAGCGATTTGCCTGCGCCCGTCGGCATGACCGCCAGCGTCCGTTGCCGGTTCAGGACGCGGTCGACAACCTGCGCCTGCACGCCGCGGAACTGGCTGTACCCGAAGACTTCATGGAGTTTGGCAAGGGGGTCGGCGACCATCGGCCTGCATGTAGCGACCGTGCAGGGGCGGGGGAAGGGCAGCCGGTTTTTCGCGCCTGACGAAAATATTTTCACATCCGTTCCGTGGAAGAAATCGGGCGTGTTTTTGCGATGTTGTCCGATGCCCGTGGCGTCGATCGGGCCTTTCCATCCCCGAAACGGGCGGTTCGCTTTGTAACGAAACATTGCCAGAGCGCAGTGTCGTGGCTATTGCGACTAAGTCTCATATTCATGAGGGGATTCATGCTGATTTGTCGAACGCGGCCGCTGGCTGCCACCCTGTCGTGCGTCTTGATGATGGCGGCGAGCGCCCCGGCCATGGCCAGCGAGGGTATGTTTTCACGGGTCTATACGACCGACCTGACCCCGGCGGGCCATTTCGAGCTGGAACAGGTCGTTCGTGAGCGCGAGGGGCGCGCGTTCGGCCATTACGACGCCACCGACCTGCGCACCGAGTTCGAATATGGCGTCACCGACAATTTCCAGGCGTCGCTCTACGTCAACTCCAACCGGATGCACGCGACCGGCGCGCCCGATGATGACGACGAACGGGGCCAGACCGGCTTTACCCGCCACAATCTCACGGTGCAGAGCCTGTCGACCGAGTTGGTCTACCGTGCGATCAGCCCGTACAAGAACAAGCATGGCTGGGGCCTCGCTTTCTATATCGAGCCCGAATACGCCTTTCACGATCTGCACAACGGCCTGAAATACGGTCCCGGCACCTTCGGGCTGGAAACCCGTGTGATCGTTCAGAAGAACTTCGCGGATGACCGGGTGGTCCTGGCCTATAATCTGGTGCTGGAGGCGGAATCGATCCGCTTTTCGGGACGCCCCGACACCAATAGCGAACTCGACTGGAACAATGAACTGGGCGCCACCTATCGCGTCGCACCCAAGTTCTTCGTCGGGGCCGAGTTCCGCAACCATAATGAATATGGCAATTTCACCAAGCATGAGCATTCGGTCTACTGGGCCGGGCCGGCGGTCCATTATGCCGGTCAACATGCCTGGGCGACGCTGGGCTATCTGCGGCAATTCGCGGGCAATCCCGGCTTTGACGAAGACGGCAACGACATCGGCAAGACCCTCTTCCTGCGCAGTCATGAGCGCAACGAGGTGACGTTCAAACTCGGCATTCCCTTTTAAGGACGGACCCATGCGCTCGCGCTTCATCCCGCTCGCCGCGATAGCCGCGGCGGCCATTCCGGCACCCTTGTGCGCCACCGTTTACATGACGGTGCAACAGGTCCAGGCGGCCTGGTTTCCCAACCAGGCCCTGACACCCGACGATCGCACGCTGTCCCCCGAACAAATGGCCGCGATCCGCGCGCATAGCGGCGTCCATGTCCTGTCCCGGACGGTGCGAAGCTGGCACGCGCCGCATGGCGGTCGGTTGTTCGTCGACCGGGTGCTGGGCAAGCACGAGTTCATCACGCTGGCGCTCGCCGTCAATGCCGACGGCACGGTGCGCGGCCTGGAGATACTCGATTATCGCGAAAGCTATGGGGGGCAGGTCCGTGACCCGGCCTGGCGCCACCAGTTCGTCGGCAAGCGGGACGGCGCGCCCTTCGAGCTGGACAAGGACATTCGCAACAATTCGGGGGGGACGCTCTCGGCACGGCATGTGACCGAGGGTGTGAAGCGGTTGCTGGCCACCAACAGCATCGTCTTCGGTGCAGGCTGAACGCGCCCGGCCCTGGCTGGGCACGATCACCACGATCCGGGCGAGCGGCGACAGCGAAGGGGCGGTCGTCGCCGCCATCGACCAGGCTTATGCGGCGATCGCCCATGTCCATCACCGCATGAGCTTCCAGTCGGCGGACAGCGATCTGGCGGCCATTGCTCGTCTTCGGCCGGGCGAGGAGGCGGTGATCGATCACGCAACGGCGGCGTGCCTGGGCCGCGCGCTGGCCTTTGCGGAGGCCAGCGACGGCGCATTCGATCCGGTCCTGCCGGAAAATGGCGCGTCGTGGCGCGACCTGCGGCTTCAGGGCGTGCGGATAGCGGTGCGGCGCACGCTGCGGCTCGATCTGTCGGGCATCGCCAAGGGCTATGCGGTCGATCGCGCCTGCGAGCGGCTGGCGGCGGCGGACTTGGTCGCGGCGATGGTCAATGCCGGGGGCGACCTGCGCACCTTCGGTCCGGAGGAGACGGTGACGCTCACCCCCAGCGGCCCCGCAGCGCCGGTCGCGGTGCTGTTGCAGGATGGGGCGCTGGCGAGCAGCGACGTGATCGGCAGCCTGGCCGAATATGGCGTGGTGCAGCACCGCGACGGACGCTCGGCCCCGTCGTCCGCCGCCGCCCCCTTCCCGACGCCCGCTTTCGTCAGCGTCGCGGCGCCGTGCTGCACCGACGCCGATGCCTTGACCAAGATCGTGCTGGCGATGGGCGACGATGCCGCCGCGCTGCTCCGCGCGCACGACGCGGTTGCCTATGTCCATCAGCCCGACCGGGGATGGCGAACGATAGGATGCGAAATGTGAGCCGTGCCAATGCGATGCAATTGACCACCAGGCGGCGGCGTCTGCTCCAAGGCGTGCTGTTGCTCCTCTGGGCCAGCGGGACGGGCTGGCTGATCGCGCACCACTGGCTGACGCGACAGGGGGAATATGGGCCGGAGATCAGCCCGGTCGAACCATGGGCGTTGCGCCTTCATGGCCTGATGGCGCTGGCCACCACGGCGTTTCTGGGGCTGCTTTGGGCGGTGCATATCGTGCGCGGCTGGACCGCGAAGCGGCGGCGCGGGTCGGGGGGCGTGCTGTTCGCCGGCGCGATGCTGCTGCTCGCGACCGGCTATCTGCTCTATTATGCCAGCGACGACGATCTGCGCGGCTGGGTGTCGATCGTCCATTGGAGCCTGGGGCTGGTGTCCTTGCCGCTGTTCCTGGTCCACCGGATCGGGCGCGGGCACCCGCGCTGACCCTGCGCCCCGCCAGCCCGGCTTGCCCCGCCGGGCCTCATCGCCTAGCGCTACGACCCATGAAGCGATTGGCCATTTACTGCGGGTCGGCGACCCCCTCGGACCCCCAATATATCGAAACCGCGCGCGCCGTCGGGCGCGGTCTGGCGGAGCGGGGAATCGGCGTCGTCTATGGCGGCGGGCGGCTGGGCCTGATGGGCGCGGTGGCGGATGCGGCGCTGGAGGCCGGGGGCGAGGTGATCGGCATCATCCCGCAGGCGCTGGTCGATGCCGAGGTCGCGCATCGTGGGCTGACCGAGCTGCATGTCGTGCCCGGCATGCATGAGCGGAAAAAGGCATTCACCGACCTGTCCGACGGTTTCATCACCATCGCGGGCGGCACCGGTACGATGGATGAATTGTGGGAGGCGCTGAGCTGGGCGCAACTCGGCTATCATGCCGATCCGGTCGGGCTGCTCAACACGGGCGGCTATTACGATCATCTCGTCGCCTTCTGGGACAAGATGGGCGAGGTCGGTTTCCTGCGGCCGCAGCACCGCGAGCTGCTGATCGTCGACACCATGCTGGACGGTCTGCTCGACCGGATGGGCAGGCATGTGCCGACCCAGCCGATCGTGCGCATGAACGCGGACGATCTGTGAGCGATACCGCCGCCCCGACCGAGCGCGACGCGCTGGTGGCGGCGGCGCGGGATTCGATCGCCAGGGGCTCGAAGAGCTTTGCGGCGGCGAGCCTGTTGTTCGATCCCGAGACGCGCGCGCGCGCCTGGCTGCTCTATGCCTGGTGCCGCCGCTGCGACGATATCGCCGACGGGCAGGATCATGGCCATGGCATGACCCGCGTGGCCGATGCACCGGCGCGCTTGGCCGAGCTGACCGAGAAGACCGAGGCGGCGCTGGCGGGCCGGGTGGTCGGCGACCCGGCCTTCGACGCGTTGCGCGTGGTCGTGGCCGAGACGGGAATGCCGCATCGCTGGCCCCGCGACCTGATCGCCGGGTTCGCGCTGGATGCGCAGGACTGGCGGCCCGCGACCGAGGACGATCTCTACCGCTATTGCTATCATGTCGCGGGGGTCGTCGGCTGCATGATGGCGGTGACGATGGGCGTCGCGCCGGACGATGATGCCGTGCTCGACCGTGCCTGCGATCTGGGCATGGCGTTCCAGCTGGCCAATATCGCGCGTGACATTGCCGAGGATGCGGGCGCGGGGCGGCATTATCTGCCGCGCGAATGGCTCGCCTATAAGAGCATTGCCCCCGACGCGATCATGGCCCCCTCGCACCGGCCGGGCCTGAGCGCGCTGGCGCGGCGGCTGACCGACCGGGCAGCGGCGTTCGAGGCGAGCGCGCGGATGGGCACGCCTGCGCTCTCCTATCGCTCGGCCTGGGCGGTGCTGTCGGCGGCGGCGATCTATGGTGCGATCGGGCGCAAGGTGGCCAAGCGGGGGCGGCATGCCTGGGACACGCGGGTCGGAACCGGCAAGCTGGAGAAGCTGGGTTTCATGGCGCGCGCCAGCCTGAAGGCGGCGCGGCGGGACAAGATGCGGATCGTGCCGCGCGATCCGACGCTGTGGACGCGGCCGCGCTGACGCCCAGCCCTGCGTTCGGGCTTATCCCATCCTCCGTTCAGCCTGAGCGAAGTCGAAGGTCACGCGAATAACTCACCAGATGGGAAACCTGTCCTCTGGTTCCCTTGGCCTTCGACTTCGCTCGGGCCGAACGGAGGGTGGGGGAGCAGAACGGAGAGCGGGGTGCTTAGCCCCGAGTCGGCTTGCGTCCGGTCTTCGCCATCTGCGCGCCCATCCGGCGGCAGTCGGCCCCGATCACGGGATAGGGGACGTCGGTGTTGGCGGCGATGCGGTTGGCCAGGTCGGCCCGGCACTGTGCCATGGTCTCATAGCGGGCGGGCACCATCCGCGCCTCGGTGCAGTCCATGCTGCCGTCGCCGCAGCCCAGGATCGCCATCACATAGAAAATCGGTTCCATCTAACCGCCTCCAGTTAAAGGTGAAACGTGGGCGCGCGGCGGGAGGTTCCGGGCTTCGGACGATTGCCTTGGCGCCCTATTGCGTTCCTGCGCCATTGAACTCGGCGCCGCTTCGTCCGACATGGGGCGGACATGCCCCCAATCGATCCCACCGCCGGGACGGCCGACCGGCCGCTGATCCCGACGCTCCGCCGCTTCCTCCCTTATCTCTGGCCCGCCGGAGAGCCCGGCTTGCGCGTGCGGATCGTGGCGGCCATGGCGCTCGTCATCCTGTCCAAGCTCGTCCAGGTGCTGGGCGCGGCCTATACCTTCAAATATGCGGTCGACCGGATGGCGGCGAACGATCGGAGCGCGGTGACGCTCGTGATCCTGCTGGTCGTTGGCTATGCAGGCGCGCGGTTCGCGACCACCCTGTTCGACAATCTGCGCAATGCGGTGTTCGAGATGGTCGGGCAGGATGCGACCCGGAGGCTGTCGGCCGACGTGTTCCGCCACCTCCACCGCCTGTCGCTGCGTTTCCATCTGGAACGGCGGACCGGCGCCGTCACCAAGGTCGTCGAGCGGGGCACCAAGAGCATCGACACGATGCTGTATTTCCTGCTGTTCAACATCGCGCCGACCGTATTGGAACTGGGGCTGGTCCTGGCGATCTTCGGGCGCAGCTTCGGCCCCGTCCTGGTCGTCACCACCATGGCGATGGTCGTCCTGTACATCGTCTTCACCCGCAAGGTGACCGACTGGCGCAATGCGTTGCGGACGCAGATGAACGACCTCGACACCGGGGCGGTCGCGCATGCGGTCGACTCGCTGCTGAATTTCGAGACGGTGAAATATTTCAACGCCGAGGAGCGTGAGGCACGGCGGTATGAGAACGGCGTCGCCGCCTATGCGCGTGCGGCGACCAAGTCGGAAAATTCGCTCGCCTGGCTCAATGTCGGACAGGCGGCGATCACCAGCCTGATGCTGGGCTTCGCCATGGCCTGGGTCGTGCGCGAGTGGAGCCGGGGGGCGGCGTCGGCCGGTGACGTGGTGCTGGTATCGACCTTGCTGTCCCAGCTGTTCCGGCCGCTCGACCTGCTCGGCATGGTCTATCGCACCATCCGGCAGGGGGTGATCGACATGGGTGCGATGTTCGACCTGATCGACACCCCCGCCGAAGTCGTCGACACGCCCGGCGCGCCGTCGTTGAAGGTGACCGGCGGGCATGTCCGGTTCGATCATGTCGTGTTCGGCTATGATCCCGAGCGGACCATATTGAAGGGGCTGACGCTGGATGTGCCGGCGGGCACGACCTGTGCGGTGGTGGGGCCGTCGGGTGCGGGCAAGTCGACGCTCGCGCGGCTGCTCTATCGCTTCTACGATGTGAATTCCGGTGCGATCACCATCGACGGCCAGCCGGTGTCGGCGGTGGCGCAGGACTCTTTACGCGCCGCGATCGGCATCGTGCCGCAGGACACGGTGCTGTTCAACGAGACGATCGGCTATAACATCGCCTATGGCCGCGAAGGTGCCGACCAGGACGATGTCGAGCGCGCCGCGAAGGGCGCGGCCATTGCCGACTTCATCGAACGCCAGCCCCAGGGCTATGCGACCCGCGTCGGCGAGCGCGGGCTGAAGCTGTCGGGCGGCGAGAAGCAGCGCGTGGCGATCGCGCGCACCCTCCTCAAGAACCCGCCGATCCTGATCCTCGACGAAGCGACCAGCGCGCTCGACAGTCGGACCGAGGCGGATATTCTGGCCACGCTCCAGGCGATCGAGCGCGGGCGGACCACCTTGGTCATCGCGCACCGTTTGTCGACGGTGGTCCATGCCGACCAGATCGTCGTCCTCGACGGCGGCCGGGTGGTCGAGCGCGGTACGCACGCCGAATTGCTGGCGAAGGGCGGGCTGTATGCGGAGATGTGGGCACGCCAGGCCGCCGAGGTCGAACAGGTCGAGGAGGATGCGCTGCTGGCGTGAGTTTCATCCCCTGTAAGGGGAGGTGACACCCCTCCACCAGCAGCGCTGGTCCCCCTCCCCTTGCAGGGGACGAAGATCAGAGGCAGCTCAACCGCACCTGCCTTGCGGGCTTGTCGAAGACGATCGACGAACAGCGGTTCAGCTGGTCGGCGCCGATCGACAGCCAGTCCTTCTTGGGATTGCGCCTGCCCTTGCCGGTTACGACCACTTCGTCCGGATCACCCGCCGGTGCATCGGCGTCGGCGATGGTCGCCGTGCTGCCGAAATCGACGGTTCGGACCCCCAATTGCGACATCGCGAACGGGCCGATCGCGACGGACGTCTTCAAGGTCATCGTCCGAATCGGCCGTGTCACCCCGAAGACGATTTCCTGTTGGGTCGCCGCACCGGATAACTGTCCGCCATAAGCCCGTGCCAGCCGGACCGCGCCACCCGCATTGGTCGTGCTGCGCGGATTGCGGGGGTTGAAGATGACCCGCATCGGCTCCCCCTCGATCGGGATCACGACATAGCGTGAACCCCAATCGCCGAACATCCCGCCGCCGCCGACCATCGGCAGGCTGACGACGCGCTCGCCCGGTTGCGGTGCGCGCAGGCGGAAACGGATGACGGGATCGGCCAGGCTGGCAGGGCCGAACACGCCGTCATAGCCCGTGGCATAAGGTTGTTCGGCAAAGGCGATCCGTCGTTTGAACGCGGCCCCTGCACCGGACCGAACCTCCGCCACGGCGGATTTGCCGTCGATCCGTACCGGCCCGACCCGGAAGCCGATTTCGATCATGCCCGGCTTCATACCCGCGGCTTTGGCATAGCTTTTGGTGATGATCGGAATGCCGAGCGCCGCCGGATCGATCAGCACGGTACGGGTGACGCCGTTGACCGACAGGGTTTCGCGTCCATCCGGTGCGATCACCCGCTCCGATGGCGGCGACGTAGCGGCCGTCAGGCTGGCCATGAACAGGCAGGTGAAGGGGCGGCGCATCATGAACTCTCCCGGTGTCGTGACGACCGGGTAACGATCGGGTGCAATCGTGTCGGCTTTGTGGCCGGACCGGACTTTATTGCGCGGGGTGGTTCGTGATGAAATCCGCCACCGCCGTCACCACGCCCGGTGCGATCGGCAGATTGGGGTCGGCATAGGTCGCCAGATTCGCGCCCCGGCTCTCGCCTTCGACCGTCTTCAACACGTGGTTGACCTTGGGCAGCAGGATCAGCGTCGCCTTGGGCTGGGCGGCTTTCAGGATCTTCGCGTCCTCGACCGTGACCTGAAGGTCGGCTTCGCCCTGCACGATCAGCAGCGGCTTGCTGGTCGCCGCCGCCAGTTTTGCCGGGTCCTTGGCAAAGCTGTTGACCAGAAAGGGCTGGATCACGTCGGCGAACAGCATCGACAGCGGAGGCGTCAGGCTGGCGGCGGGGATGGTATGCCCGGCCTCCAGCGAGTCGATCGCGCGGTCTGCATCGGCCAGGATGGGCGCATTGGCCGGATTGGCATGGAGCTGCGCCCGCATCACCTCGCCCAGTCGGCGTCCGGGGGTGGAGACGGCGATGACGCCGCACAGTCCCGCCGGTCTGGCGGCGGCGGTGTCCAGCGCGACCAGCCCGCCCTCGCTATGCCCCAATACCCACACGCAGGGCGCGCCGGTCTTCGCCCGGATCGCGGCGATCCAGGCACGGGTGTCGGCGGCATAATCGTCGATCGTCACCTTGTTGGCATCGGGGATCGCGCCCGCGCTGGCGAACATGCCGCGCTTGTCGATTCGCACGCTGGCCATGCCCCTGGCTGTCAGCCCTTCGGCGAGCAGACGCAGCGGGGCGGCCTTCAGCCCGCGCGGACTGTTGCCGTCGCGGTCGGTCGGTCCCGATCCGGGGATCATCAGCACGACCGGCACCTTGGCCCCCTCCGGCCCGGTCCAGCTGCCTTTCAGCGGACCCTCAGGGCCGGGGACGGCAATGTCGCGATCGGCCATCGGCATGGTTGCGGCGATGATGGCGGCGAACAGCGTGACGAGCGACATGACCTACCCCTCTTTAATGGCCTTTATTCCCGACGCCCCGTTCAGCCTGAGCGAAGTCGAAGGCCACGCGATGCCCTCGCCACAGGGATGCGGGGCCAGGTTTTCCCTTGGCCTTCGACTTTGCTCAGCCTGAACGGAGGGGGAGAGGGAGGCCGTTACTGCCGCTCCAGCATCAGCGCCGCCGTGGCCTTGGCGCTGCCGACCACGCCCGGAATGCCCGCGCCCGGATGGGTGCCCGCGCCGACGAAATACAGGTTGGGGATCGAATCGTCGCGGTTGTGGACCCGGAAATAGGCGCTCTGCGTCAGGATCGGCTCCAAGGAGAAGGCCGAGCCCATATGCGCGTTCAGGTCGGTCGCGAAGTCGGCCGGGGCGTAATGGAACTTGGTCACGATCCGCTCATGGATGTCCGGGATCAGGCGGCGGCCCACCTCGTCCAGGATGCGCTTTTCCAGGATCGGCCCGACCTCGTCCCAGTCCATCGGGAACTTGCCCATGTGCGGCACCGGTGCCAGCGCGTAGAAGGTCGAATGCCCCTCGGGCGCAAGACTCGGGTCGGTGACGGTCGGATGGTGGAGGTAGAGCGAGAAATCCTCCGACAGCACGCCGGTATCGTAGATATCGGTCAGCAGGCCCTTATAGCGCGGACCGAACAGGATCATGTGGTGCGGGATGCCCGGCCACGCGCCCTTGATGCCGAAATGGACGACGAACAGCGACGGCGAATAGCGCTTGCGCTCCAGCCGGTTGACCGCCCGCCGCGCCGAGCGGTTGTCGGACAGCAGGTCGCGATAGCTGTGCATGATATCGGCATTGGTCGCGACGGCATCGGCCTGGATGGTCAGGCCGCTCTTGGTCACCACGCCGGTCGCGCGGTCGCCCAAAGTCTCGATCCGGGTGACGGGATCGCCCAGCCGGATCACGCCGCCGATCCGCTCGAACTGCGCGACCATGCCCGCCACCAGGCGATTGGTGCCGCCGCGCGCGAACCAGACGCCGCCGTCCCGCTCCAGCTTGTGGATCAGCGCATAGATGGCGCTGGTCGTCATCGGATTGCCGCCGACGAGAAGCGTGTGGAAGGACAAGGCCTCGCGCAGCTTTTCCGAATTCACGAACTTCGACACCATGGCATAGACCGAATTCCATGCCTGGTACTTCGCCAGCGCGGGCGCGGCCTTGATCATCGAGGCGAAGTCGAGAAACGCGACATGGCCGAGCTTCTCATAGCCTTCACGGTACACCCCCTCGGCATAGTCCAGGAACTTGCCATAGCCCGCGATATCGTCGGGGTTCAGCTTGGCGATTTCCGAACGCAGCTGGGTGTCGTCGTTGCTGTAATCGAAATTGGTGCCGTCGACCCAGTTGAGCCGATAGAAAGGATGGACCGGATCGAGCGTCACATCCTCCGACATCGACCGGCCGGTCAGCGCCCACAGTTCCTCCAGACAGGCCGGATCGGTGATGACCGTCGGCCCGGCGTCGAAGGTGAAGCCGTCGCGCTCCCAATAATAGGCGCGCCCGCCCGGCTTGTCGCGCGCCTCGACGATCGTCGTCTGCACACCCGCCGATTGCAGGCGGATGGCCAGCGCCAACCCGCCAAAGCCCGATCCGATGACGACCGCGCTCTTCATGCCCGGCCCCCCGACTTATCTCTCAGGGCGGCGATCGCGCGCAGGATCGGCACCGGCGGCCGTCCGGTCAAAACTCGTGCCTTGTCGGCCATGGTCGATTGCCCCGCATAGAATCGCCCGATCAGGTCGGGCGGAAGTCGATAGAAACGCTCGAGAACGCGGTATCGCTCATCCGGCTCCGCGGCCTTGAACAACATCGTGTCGAGCATACGGTAAAAGCCGCGCGCGTCCCAGGCGTCGCGCGCCATGCGATAGGTCGCGTCGTGCAGGTCGGCGCCTGCAAAGTCGCGCCGATCGGCCAGCATCGCGGCCATGCGGATCGCATCGGGCAGCGAATAGCCGGTGGTCGGGTGGAACAGCCCGGCGCGCATCCCGGCCTTGGGCGTCCTGGCCCCGCCGCTGCGCCAGTAACCGTCGAAATCGCCGCCCATCGCGACGGGCAGCACGCCCGCCTCCTCGCGCACCACCTCGGCCCCCACCCAGTCGCGGCTGTCGGCATAGCGTTCGATCCGCTGGACGATGGCGCGACGGTTCAGCTCGGCGGAGGTGGAGTAATAGGTATCCTCGACGAAGATCCGGTCCTCGGCGAAGGGCAGGGTATAGACGAAGCGATAGCCGTCCAGCTGCTTGACGGTGGCGTCCATCACCACCGGCCGCTCGACCCCGTGCGGGCGGGCGAGCTTCAGTTCCTGCCCGACGAACTTCTGCCAGCCGCAGGACAGCGACGACAGGTCGCCCGCGCCCCGCGCGTCGATCACGCCCGTCGCCTCCACCCGGTCGCCATCGGCGAAGACGGCGGCGGTGGCCGACACCGCCAGCACCTTGCGCCCCAGGATCAGCGCTTTCGGCGGCAGCGCCCGGCGCACTTCGGTGTCGAGGCGGTGGCTCTCGATCGAATAATAGGTCTGGTCGATGGTGCGCGCATGCGCCGGAAAGGCGACGTCATAGCTGCGCCAGCCATGGGCGACGAGCCGCTCGACGATCCAGCGGTCGCGCTTGGCGACATCGCTGCCGAAAAAGGACCAGAGATGGTTGCCGCCGATCGTCTCGCCCGCATCGACCAGCCGGACGTCGAGCGAGGGATGGCGGGCTTTCAACGCCAGCGCGATCAACCCGCCGGCCAGGCCAGCGCCAATGATCGCGACATCGCAGGAGATTTTGGCAGCCATTGGCCCACCGCTACCGGAAAGCGGGGCCGAGGCAAAGGGTCGGTGCCATTACAGAAGGACGGCGGTGTCGGGCGCGTCGCCGGTCGCGAAGCCGCTGGTGATCTTCCACGCCGCCAGATCGATGATGGCGATCCGGTTATTCTCCAGCGCGGCGTACAGGATCGATCCCCCGGCGGGCAGGTTCAGGCCCGGCGCGGCGGCGGGCAGCGGCAGCCGTGCTTCCTCGGCCAGGGTGGCGGGCGAATGGCGGGTCAGGCTCTTGTCGGCGGTGTTCGACACGATCAACCGGCCGTCCGGCTGCACGACCACCCGCACCGCCTCACCGCGCAGGGTGCTGCGCGCGCGCGGACGCAGCGTCACCGCATCGAGCGCGTGGAGCACGCCCGCCGGGCGGTCTATGACATAGAGCGTGCGTTCGTCGGGACTGAGCGCCAGCCCCTCGGGGGCCTGGCCGATATGCTGTTTGACGGGCGCGAAACTGGCATCGTCGGGGTCCACCATGATGACCATGCCGCTCATCGTGTCGGCGACATAGGCGCGGCTGCCATCGGCCTTCACCACGAAATAATGGCTGCGCGCGCCGCCGACCGGGATCATCCGGTCGGGGCCGTCGGCGGTGGCGGGCGTGTCGAAACGGGCGAGCAGGCTGTCGGTCTCGGACAGCGCATAGAGGCGACCCTTCGCATCCATCCGCATCCCGTGCCAGCGGCGATGCGGCGACAGGTCGATGGTGCGGGCCAGCTTGCGCCCCTCCAGGTCGATCACCCAGAGCTCATGCCCGCCTTCGCCGCCATACTGCCACCCCTTCACGCCGTATCCGCCGACATAGGCGAAGCGGCCGTCCGCATCGGCGACCATCTCGTGCGGCTGGGTGCCCAGTGGCACCTGACCCAGCCGCTCGCCATCGGGCACGCGGTAGAAGACGACGCCGCCCGTGCCCTTTTCGACGACCGCCAGCACGCCGCGCCGCGGAGCCGCGGCCTGCGCCCGGCGCGCCCAGGCGAGGGGGAGGGCGGAGGCGACGCCCAGGGCGGCCAGGCTCCACAGGCCCTGACGGCGATCGATCAGCGGCATGGGGCGGCTCCTGAACAACGGGGGATGACAGCCAGACGTGGCGCGCGGCCGTATGTTCCGCCGCATGGCGGAGCCGATGCGAAACTGATGCGTCTTTTCCCGCAAAGCGGGTCCGCCACCAGTTGCGGTGAAACGGCCGTTTGAATAGGTGAACCGCATGATCCGCCCAATCAATGAAAGCGTCGCCGTCGCTCCCCAGATCCGGCCCGAGGACGTCGCCGCGATCAAGGCGGCGGGCTATGCCGCCATCGTCAACAACCGTCCCGACGGCGAGGAACCCGGCCAGCCGACCGGCGATTCGATTCGCGCCGCGGCCGAGGACCAGGGCCTGGCCTATACCGCCATTCCCGTGACGCCCGGCGGGTTCAGCCACGAGATGGTCGACCAGATGACCCAGGCGCTGGTCGAGGCCAAGGGGCCGGTGCTGGCCTATTGCCGGTCGGGCACGCGCAGCTGCAATCTGTGGGCGCTGGCGGCGGCCAAGGCCGGGCGCAACCCGACCCTGATCGTGATGCAGGCCGAAGGGGCGGGTTACGACCTGTCGGGCCTGCGTCCGACGCTGGACGCGCTGGCAGGCAACGCCGGATGATCCTGCCGCTCGTCGGCACGGTGACGACCGGGGCGCTGGCCGGGCTGGGCCTCGGCGTGGCGCTGGGCGGGGCGGGGATCGCCTGGCTCTGCACCCGCCGCCGCGATCGCCGGATCGGCTCGCCTGAGGATGTCGCGGCGGCGGCCGAGGCGGCGCTGGCGGGCTTCACCGTGGCGGGCGCCGTGGTCGGTGCCGATGGCCAGGGCGCGCTGGTGGTGGCGACCGACGGCCGGGTCGCGGCGCTCAAGCTGCAGGGGCGCCGGATCGGGGTGCGCGAAATCCCATGGACGCGGGTGCGATCGGGGGCCGAGGGCATCGTCGCGGAGGTCGAGGGGCGTTTCGGGCCGGTGATGCTGGCCGGGGTGAATGTGCTCGACATCCGGCGGCTGGCCCCGCGTTGAGGGTGGGAATGCCCCTCCACCATCCTTCGGATGGTCCCGCTCCCCATCGGAGATGGGGAGGAATGGTCGTGCAAAATCCTCCCCAAGCTCGCTTGGGGAGGGGGACCGCCCGGCGCAGCCGGGTGGTGGAGGGGCATTGCCCGGCATGATCGACTGGACCTTCCTCGCCCTCGCCGCCGCCGGGGGTTTTGTCGGGGGCGCGATGAATGCGCTGGCGGGTGGCGGCAGCTTCTCGACCATGCCGACGCTGATCGCGCTGGGCCTGCCCTCGACCATCGCCAACGCTACCTCCAACGTCGCGCTCCAACCCGCCGCGATGGCCAGCGTCTGGGCCTATCGCCACGGGCTGGAGCCGGTGATGGGCGTGTCGATGCGGCGGATGGCGGTGCTGACCTTCGTGTTCGCGCTGCTGGGCAGCATCCTGCTGTTCCTGACGCCGCCGCGCGCCTTCGACCTGATCGTGCCGTGGCTGCTGCTGACCGCGACGATCGCGATCGCGGGCGGACGCCATGCCTCGGAATGGCTGGCACGGATCGCCAAGCCGGGTCCGCGCGCGCTGATGGGGGCGCAGGCGGTGCTGGGCGTGTATGGCGGCTATTTCGGCGGCGGCATCGGCATGATGCTCACCGCCGCCTGGGGTTTGCTCTCGGGGCGCAACCCGGCGCAGCTGGCCGCGCCGCGCACCCTGATGCTGGCCACCGCCAATGCGGCGGCGACCCTGGTCTTCGTGGCGACGGGCATGGTCGCCTGGGCGCAGTGCCTGCCGATGCTGGCGGGCGGGATCGTCGGGGGGTGGAGCGGCGCGCTGATCGGGCGCAGGCTGCCTGCCGGGCTCATCCGGGGCTGGACGCTCCTCCTGACGACGGTGACGACGGCGGTGTTCTTCTATCGCGGCTATGCCTGACGGGGGATGGCCATCGGGGGCAGCGCCGCCGCTTCCCATTCCGCCGCCAGTGCCCGGATCGCAAATTCCTCGTTACGCAGCCATGCCGTCACCTCGGTGCGCAGCTGGGCGACGCCGCGCCGATATCCGTCCCAGTCGGTGATGATCTCTTCGATCGGCCAGGCTGAAACGAACCCGGATATGCGCTGGCGATAAGCGGGCATGGTCGCCTGCACCGCCAGCCAGGCGGCACCGCCGGGCGTGTGCGCCAAGCGTTCGGCAATGGGGTTCGCGGTGCGCATCAGCCAGTTCGCCCGCTGGCGGCTGGCGTTGGAAAGCAGCCAGCGATTGCGGCTTAGCGCGATGGTATCGGGCTTGGGCGCGTTGCACAGGATGCGGTGTTCGCTGACGACGCGCGCCAGCGCGTCGCGCATTTCGAGCCATTCGGGCAACATGGGGAGTGCTTTCGATATAGTCGCGATCGCATTCGACAGGTTGCCCTCCATCGGCCCCACCCCGGCGATGTCCCGTGCGATCCAGAAATTTCATGGGCAGGACAGGCCCCCCGGCCCTTCCTGCATGGTCCTGTTATCGGATCATCAAATGCCTCCTGATCGGGGGCATTCTGTCATATTAATGTAAATCAAACTTTAACATGTCGTACGGAGTGCCGCCGGGCCGGGATGTCGCCATTCCGGCCCGGCAGGGGATCATTTCGCGCCGTCGCAGGCGCCGAGACGGCGGCCCTCGGTATGGACCTTTTGCGACATCGGATGCGCGCCGGTCATCTCCATCTCCTGATCGGTGGTGAAGCTGGTCGCGGTGAAGCTGCCCTTGGTCTTGCTGTGCATGGTCATGTCGCCGGGCATCTTGCAGGTCAGTTCGCTCTCGACCTTGCCGCCCTCGAAGGTCGAGCTTTTGACGGTGCAGTCCGACTGCGCCTGCTTCAGCAGTTCGGCGGGACCCTTGGCGGCCTGTTCGGCGGTCAGGCAGATGCTGTTGGTCTGGGCGGGCGGAGTCGAACTGACGCCCTTGGGCATGTTGGCCATCTTCAGGTCGCTGACCTGGGTCTTCACCTCCCATTTGCCGGGTTCCAGCTTGGCGACGGCGGAGCCCGATCCGGTCTGGGTTTCCGTCACTTCGCCGGTCGCGGCGTTGCTGGTCACGGTGGTCGATCCGGTCTTCTGGTCGCAGGCGGCGAGCGGCAGGGTGCCGATCAGGATCAGCGGGACGAACAATTTCATGACAAACCCTCCTGTGGTGACGGGCGGATATCGGCCATGGCCGTTCCGCCTGTGTCGTACCAACACATGGAAGGGTTTCGAGTTTCCGCGGGGTTTCGCGCGGTCAGCGTGCCGAAGCGAGCGCCGCCGGGCCTCCATCGTCGATCGCAAGGGGTAGAAGGCCGCCCGGCTGCCATTCGACGTCGGCCATCAGCAGGCGCAGATGGCGTTCCTCCGCGAACAACCGCTTGTCGGCGTCGCGGCGATAGGCGTCGGCGGCGCGGGCATAGCCGCGTGGATCGGCCGCGACCGCTTCCATCGACCAGCGGGCGATGAAGGACGACAGGATCTGTCCATAGGCTGGCGTCTCGTTGCGCAGCGTCAACAGCCCGGCCGCGGCCCTTAGCCGGGCATGGCTCTCGGCAAAGGGAAAGGCCGTCTCGACCAGAAAGGTCAGGCGCTTGCGGCTGGCATGGGCGATCTGCCACCGGACATGGCGCAGGGCCTGGTAATCGATCTGCGCGGCGTCGCACAGGTTGCGGTGCTCATCCAGCAAGCGGGTCAGCGCGGCGTGATGATCCCGAAGCTGGGTCAGCATGATGGGCCTTCTCAAAACATCGGCCCGTCTATGACGCCTGGGGGGTTACAAAGCCGTAACCGATGGCAGGAATCCTCCGCACCCCCCGTTTCGGTGGCCGGATCAGGCGTCGGGGCGCCGCATCTCGAAACGGGCGGCCTCCGTCACCTCGAAATAATCGACCGGCCCGCCGCCGCGCAGGATCGGGCGGGCGCGCGCGGTCTGGTAGATGCCGTTCTCGATCAGGTCGGCGGCGATATGGATACCCACCGCCTCGCCGATGACCAGCCACTGGTCGAGTTCGCGGCCCTCCTTGGTCTCCAGTCGGATCAGCTGGGTCAGGCGGCATTCGAACGACACTGGACTTTCCGTCACGCGCGGCGCGGCGACCAGCCGCCCGTCCTCGGCCGTCACGCCCGCCAGGGAGAATTCGTCCACCTCGGCGGGCACGGTCGCCGCGCTGGCGTTCATCGCCTGGGCCAGCGTCATGGTGGCGAGGTTCCAGGTGAACACCTTGGTCTCGGCGATATTGGCGACCGAATCCTTCCACCCCTGCGACGAAAAGCCGATCAGCGGCGGACGGTAGTTGAAGACGTTGAAAAAGCTGTAAGGTGCCAGATTGTTGACGCCCGCGCCCGACCGGCTGCCGATCCAGCCGATCGGGCGCGGCGCGACGATCGCGTTCAAGGGATCATGCGCCAGCCCATGACCGTTGACGGGTTCGTAGAAATGCCAGTTGTCGATCATGAATGGTCACCGAAAGGGAGTGTGGATGGAAGCCGGAACGCCGACCGAGCCGGAAAGAGCCGCCGACAGACCCGGCACGATCATCCGTCGCCACGGATGGGTGACGCGCATCTGGCACTGGGTCAATGCGGTCGCGGTCCTGATCCTGCTGGGATCGGGGCTGGGCATTTCCAACGCGCATCCCCGGCTCTACTGGGGGCGCTACGGCGCGAATTTCGATCACGCCTGGGCGAGCCTGCCGCATTTTCCCGCCTGGCTGACCATTCCGGCGCACTACAATCTGGCGATCTCGCGGCGCTGGCATCTGTTCTTCGCGCTGGTGCTGGGATTCGGACTGCTCGCCTATATGATCGGCGGGCTCGTCACGCGGCATTTCCAGCGCGACCTGCGCATCCGGGGGCGCGAGCTGCGACCCGGCGCTGTCTGGGCGGATTTCCGGCGGCATCTGGCCTTCCGTTTCCACGACGAACGCGATCCCAGGGCCTACAACCTGTTCCAGAAGCTGAGCTATGCGGGCGTGCTGTTCGTCGCGCTGCCGCTCGCCATCCTGACCGGCATTGCGCTGTCGCCCGGCATGAACGCGGCCTGGCCCTGGGTGCTGGACCTGCTGGGCGGGCGGCAATCGGCGCGGTCGATCCACTTCATCACGGCCAGCGCACTGGCGCTGTTCCTGATCGTCCATCTGGTCCTGGTCATTCTGGCCGGGCCGCTCAACGAGCTGCGGTCGATGATTACCGGCCGCTGGAGGATTCCCGAATGACCGCCAGAGTGATTGGGCGTCGTACCATCCTGACCGGCGGCGCCGGGCTGCTCCTTGCGGGCTGCGACCAGATCATCCAGCAACCCACCGCACGGAAAATCCTGTTCGCGGGCGAGGATATGCAAAAGGGGCTGCAACGCGCGCTGATGGACCGGGGTGCGCTGGCCCCCGAATATCGCCGCGACCAGATGTCGCCGATCTTCCGCACCAACGGCACCCGCAATCCCGGCACGCCCGAATATGCCGCGCTGGCCGCAAACCGTTTTCAGGACTGGCGGCTGACGGTCGGCGGGCTGGTGGCCAAGCCACTGTCGCTATCGCTGCGCCAGATCGGCGAATTCCCCGCGCGCCGCCAGATCACCCGCCACGATTGCGTGGAGGGGTGGAGCGCGATCGGCGAATGGATGGGGCCGATGCTGGGCAATATCCTGAAGGCCGCCGATATCAGCACCCGCGCGCGCTACATCGTCTTCACCTGTGCCGACCTGTACGGGGGCCAGCCCTATTATGAGTCGATCGACCTGATCGATGCCTTCCACCCCCAGACGATCCTGGCCTGGGGCATGAACGGGCGGATGCTCGACATCGGCCACGGCGCGCCCCTTCGCCTGCGCGTCGAGCGGCAGCTGGGGTACAAGCATGCCAAATATCTGATGCGGATCGATGCGGTGGCCAGCCTGGCTAACATAGGTTTGGGCAAGGGCGGATACTGGGAAGATCATGTCGATTATGACTGGTACGCCGGAATTTAAGACACTAGGGCGTGCCATATGGCGCTGATCGATCTGTTTCTGTCGCGCGCGGTCCGCAAGGGCCGCCTGACCCTCACCCATCATGACGGAAAGGTACGCGAATTCGGCTCGCCCGAGCCGGGTTATCCTGACGTCGCGATTCGCTTTACCGATTCGCGTGTTGCCGGGCAGATCGTCCGCAACCCGGCGCTGGCGGCGGGCGAAAGCTTCATGGACGGCCGTCTGGTCGTCGAGAAGGGTGATGTCCGCGACCTCGTCGAGTTGCTGACCGCCAATGACAAATGGGAAGCGGGCCGGGCGAATTTGAACCCGTCGCGCTTCGTCCGGGCGGCGGGCGCGATCAAGCACCGCATCGACCGGATCAACATGGAGCGGCGCTCGAAGAAGAACGTCGCCCATCATTACGACCTGTCGGGCACGCTGTACGAACTCTTCCTCGACACCGACAAGCAATATAGCTGCGCCTATTTCACCGATCCGCAGAACGATCTGGAGCGCGCGCAACGCGACAAGAAGGCGCATATCGCCGCGAAGCTGGCGATCGAGCCGGGGATGCGTGTGCTCGACATCGGCTGCGGCTGGGGCGGCATGGCGCTGTACCTCCACCAGAAATGCGGCGCGGAAGTGCTGGGCGTCACCCTGTCCGAGGAACAGCTGAAGGTCGCGCGCGCGCGGGCCGAGGCGCTGGGCGTGTCGGACAAGGTGAAGTTCGAGCTGATCGACTATCGCCGCGTGCGCCCTGAGGATTTTGGGGGCCAGTTCGACCGCATCGTCTCGGTCGGCATGTTCGAGCATGTCGGCCCGCCGCAATATCGCACCTTCTTCCGCAAGTGCCGCGACCTGCTGACCGAGGACGGCGTGATGCTGCTCCACACGATCGGGCGGCTGAACGGGCCGGGCGTCACCGACGACTGGACGACCAAATACATCTTCCCCGGCGGCTATAACCCCGCTTTGTCCGAGATCGTTCGCGCGCAGGAAGGGCTGCGCATGTTCCTGACCGATGTCGAGGTGCTGCGTTGCCATTATGGCTGGACGCTGGACATCTGGTACGACCGCACCGTGGCGGCGAAAGACCGCATCGTCGAGCTGTACGACGAGCGTTTCTATCGCATGTGGCTGTTCTACCTGGCGGGCGCGGGCGCGGCGTTCCGCAATGGTGGCTTGTGCAACTATCAGGTGCAGCTGACGCGCGGACGGCTCTCGGTGCCGGTGACGCGGGATTACATGTTCGAGGGCGAACGCGCGCTCAGGGATTGAGCATTCCTCCCCGGCACGGGGAGGGGGACCGCCGCGAAGCGGTGGTGGAGGGGGTTCTCCGCTGGGTACGTCCTTTGCGGAAGCCCCCCCTCCGTCAGGCCTACGGCCTGCCACCTCCCCGTGCCGGGGAGGATTGATTCATCCCAGAGCCGCGAACTTCTCTTCCGCCTCGCGGTCGAGCTGCGCGCGGCTCTTCTTCTCGGCAGCCGTCTTCAGCTGGCCGCAGGCTGCATCGATGTCGCGCCCGCGCGGGGTGCGGACCGGCGCGGAAATCCCGCCCTCGAACACGATGTCGGAGAAACGCCGGATGCGCTCCGGCGTCGAGCATTCGTAATCGGCACCCGGCCAGGGGTTGAACGGAATCAGGTTCACCTTGGCGGGCAGGTCGTAATGGCGCAGCAGCCGGACCAGTTCATGCGCATCGGCATCCGAGTCGTTCTTGTCCTTCAGCATCACATATTCGAAGGTGATGCGCCGGGCGTTGTTGGCGCCGGGATAGTCGGCGCACGCCTGCAACAACTCCTCGATGCCGTATTTCTTGTTTAGCGGCACCAGCTCGTCACGCACGTCCTTGGTGACGGCGTGGAGCGACACGGCCAGGTTCACGCCGATCTCCGCGCCCGCGCGCGCCATCATCGGCACGACGCCGCTGGTCGAGAGCGTAATGCGGCGCTTGGACAGCGCCAGGCCGTCGCCGTCCATCACCAGCTTCAGCGCATCGCGCACCGCATCGAAATTATACAGCGGCTCGCCCATGCCCATCATGACGATGTTGGTCAGCATCCGCCCCTCGGGCTGGCTGGGCCATTCGCCGAGCGAGTCGCGTGCCAGCATGACCTGACCGACGATCTCGCCCGCCGTCAGGTTGCGCACCAGCCGCATCGTGCCGGTGTGGCAGAAACGGCAGTTCAGCGTGCAGCCGACCTGGCTGGAGACGCACAGGGTCCCCCGATCGGCGTCGGGGATGAATACCATCTCGTAATCCTGCCCATCGGCCGAACGCAGCAGCCACTTGCGCGTGCCGTCATTCGACACCTGCGCCTCGACCACCTCGGGACGGCCGATGACGAAGCGTTCCTCCAGCCAGGGATGCTGCGCCTTGGCGATGTCGGTCATGTCGGCGAACCGGGTCGCGCCGCGATTGTAGAGCCAGTGCCAGATCTGCTTGGAACGCAGCTTGGCCTGCTTCAGCTCCATGCCGCCGGACAGCAGCGCCTCGCGCAGCTGGTCCTTGGTCAGGCCGATCAGGTCGACGCGACCGTCGGGACGCGGTTGCACGCCGCGCGGCACGGGCACGGGATCGATGTGCCCCGGAATGGGCATGAGGGCGGCCGAAACTGTCTGCATCGCGCGGCCATAGCGCAAAAACGCGGGGATTTCCACAGGCGCAAATCTTCCTCCCCTGGAAGGGGAGGTGGCAGGCCAGAGGCCTGACGGAGGGGTGTTCAGGTCGGAGAGATGAGTATGCTCTCGCCACCGGTGATACCCCTCCACCAGCTTCGCTGGTCCCCCTCCCCTTGCAGGGGAGGAATGGGGTTTACCCTGACACACACGTCAACGTCGCCGCATCGATCGCCGCCGCCGCGCCCGCCAGGGCATAGGTGTCGGCAAAGGGTCGGTGGCGCGGGTCGACGGCGGAGACGCTCATGCTGCGGCCCGAGCGTATCGCCATGACCAGCGCATGGTCGGTCGCGGCGTCGGGCGCCCAGACGTCCTGCGCCGTGCCGACCAGCGGAAAGCGCCGCTCGCCGATCGCCAGCGTGACGGCGGCGGCACGGTCGCGCGGGAGGCTCAGATGCGCATGGAAGGATTCGCGAAGGCGCTTGGCGGGCCAGGTGCCGACGCTGGCGAATCCGCCGACGCGTCCGTTGGCCAGCACCGGCTTGGCGATGGCGTAGCAGCGGTCGGGATCGCGAAATGCGCCCCAGCCCTTGTAGATGCCGATCGTCTCGCGCGCGAGGACCGGCGCGGCGACCAGCATCAGGATCAGCGCCAGCCGCTTCATGGGCCAGCCCGGTGGATCACCGTTTCCACGCCGCCCTCGATCATCACGATCGAGCCCTGCGGCAGGCGCTCGGCCACCGGCACGCCGCACAGCGAATCGTCCGCCAGCCCCAGCATCAGCCCGCGCAGCACCCGGCTGGACAACCCGTGCATCAGGATCAGCCGGTCGCCGTCATCCGCCGCCGTATCCGCCAGCCAGCCGGACAGCCGCGCCGCCATCGCGGCATAACTCTCGCCATCGGGCGCGCCTATCGCCATGCCGTGCGGATGCACGATGGGGCCATGGAGCGCGGTCAGATCGGCCGAACGCCGTCCGCCCCAGCTGCCGAAGCCCAGCTCGATCAGCCGGACATCGTGGCGTGTCTCATGCCAATCGAGCGCCAGATGCTCGGCGATCACCGCCAGCGTCTGCAGCGCACGGCCGGTCGGCGAGGACCATAAAGTCAGCGCGGGCGCCTTGCCCAGCCGGTCGTGCAGGACTTCGCCGATCGCGTCGGCTTGCGCGAATCCCTTTCGGGTCAGCGGCGTGTGCAGTTCGACCCGGTCGCCCTGGATGCATCCGATCCGGTTGAACACCGTCTCGCCATGCCGGGCGATATAGTCGCGGCCGCTGCGGGCTGTCGGGCGGGCGGGCGGGGCGGGACGGGTGGTCATGACCCGCAAACCCTGTCGCGGCTGTTGCCTCCTTGCAACGCTTTTTCCTGTTTAGCTGAGGTTCATGCAACGTCTGACGTTTCGCGCCATTGGTGCCGTGACCGCCGAATGTAACGGCGGCCGGTACAGTAATGGAGTATAGTGTATGCGTAAGCTCATGCTCGCCGCCCTGGCGACGTCGGCAGCCGTCGCCGCCGCGGCCCCCGCCGCCGCCCAGACCGCACAGCCCTTCACGGGTTTCCGCGTCGAGGGCCTGATCGGCTATGACAGCCTCAACGATCGTCAGGGTCAGGACAAGAGTTCGAGCGACGGCGTGCTCTATGGCGCCGCGATCGGGTACGACCTTCCCGCAGGTCCGGTGGTGCTGGGTGCCGAGGGTGAGATCTCGGGCAGCAGCTCGGACACGCGCAGCAACGGTATCCGCGTGCCCGGCGATCAGTTCCGCCTTGGCGCGGGCCGCGATCTCTATGCCGGTGCGCGCGTCGGCTATGTTATCTCCCCGGTCGCGATGGGCTATGTGAAGGCGGGTTACACCAACGCAAAGTTCGATGCGCGCTACTCGGCCGCTGGCGTCACCAACGTCAATTCGCAGGAAGTCGGCGGCTATCGCCTGGGTGCCGGTCTGGAATATGCGATCAGCCCGAACACCTTCGTGAAGGGCGAATATCGCTATTCGCATTATGACGAACTGGACGGCGTTGGCATCAATCCGAACCGCCACCAGCTGATGGCGGGTCTGGGCCTGCGCTTCTAAGCCGGGATTCTTTTCCACATTAACGGTGGTTTTACTCCCAATGTAAGAGGGGTCGGAGCCTTGCTTCGGCCCCTTCTTGGCGGGTAGGAACCAAGGCCATTTATCATTCGGACTCGGGGACCATGCGGTCGTTCCGGCGGGGGATCAGGAAATGAAGGCGACGATCGAACGCGCAACGCTGCTCAAGGGGTTGAGCCATGTCCAGTCGGTGGTGGAGCGGCGGAACACGATTCCGATCCTCTCCAACGTGCTGCTGGAGGCCACGGCCGAGGGCCAGCTGCGCATGATGGCGACCGACCTGGACCTGCAGATCAACGACAGCGTCGCCGCCGCCGTCGACCAGCCGGGTTCGACCACCGTGTCGGCGCATACGCTGTTCGACATCGCCCGCAAGCTGCCCGAGGGTGCGCAGGTCCAGCTGACCGCCGCCGAGGGGCGTATGACCATCGTGGCGGGCCGCGCCCGCTTCTCGCTCGGCACGCTGCCGCGCGACGATTTCCCGGTGATCGCCGAGGGCGAGCTGCCGACCCAGTTCGAGCTGCCGGTGGAGCTGCTCAAGCAGATCATCGACAAGACGCGCTTCGCCATCTCGACCGAAGAGACGCGCTATTACCTCAACGGCATCTTCCTGCATGTCGCCGAGGATAACGGCAATCCGGTGCTGAAGGCCGCCGCGACCGACGGACACCGTCTGGCGCGCGTCACCATCGACCGTCCGAACGGCGCCGAGGGAATGCCCGACGTGATCGTGCCGCGCAAGTGCGTGGGCGAGCTGCGCAAGCTGCTCGACGAGGTGGACGGCTCGGTCGGCGTGTCGCTGTCGGGCACCAAGATCCGCTTCGACCTGGGCCAGGCGATCCTGACCTCCAAGCTGATCGACGGCACCTTCCCCGATTACAGCCGCGTCATCCCGACCGCGAACGACAAGATCCTGAAGCTGGACCCCAAGGCGTTCATGCAGGGCGTCGACCGCGTGTCGACCATCGCGACCGAGAAGACCCGCGCGGTGAAGATGGCGCTGGACCGCGACCGGATCACCCTGTCGGTGACCAGCCCCGAGAATGGCACCGCCTCGGAAGAGGTGCCGGGCGAATATACCTCGCTGGGCTTCGAGATCGGCTTCAACAGCCGCTATCTGCTCGACATCCTGGCGCAGATCGACAGCGACCTGGTGGAAGTCCACCTGGCCGACGCCGCCGCGCCGACCCTGATCCGCGAGAATGACAAGGCCCCGGCGCTCTATGTGCTGATGCCGATGCGGGTGTAAGACCTAAATCCTCCCTGCTCGCGGGGAGGGGGGCTACCCGCAGGGTGGTGGAGGGGGATCGCCGCAAAGGATAACCTGCCGGGAAGTCCCCCTCCGTCAGGCCTTCGGCCTGCCACCTCCCCATGCTGGGGAGGATCGTTTAAGGCGGTCATAATGCTCATCCGCCTCGTCCTCACCGATTTCCGCAATCACGCCGACCTTGTGCTCTTTCCGAGTGCGGGGTTCGTCGTGCTGACTGGCGAGAATGGGGCGGGGAAAACCAACATTCTGGAGGCGGTGTCGCTGCTCGCCCCCGGTCGCGGCCTGCGTCGCGCCGCGTTGTCGGCGATGGCGCGGCAGGGGGGCAAGGGCGGGTTCGGCGTGGCCGCCACACTCGACGGGGAGGTCGAGATCGCGACCGGCGCGCTGGCCTCCGCGCCGGAGCGGCGTGTCGTCCGGGTGCAGGGGGCGGCCACCAGCGCCAATGCGCTGGCCGACTGGCTGTCGGTGCTGTGGCTGACGCCGACGATGGACCGGCTGTTCGTCGAACCCGCGTCGGAACGGCGGCGGTTCCTCGACCGCTTGGTGCTGGCGTTGGCCCCCGCGCATGGGATGCATGCGACGCGCTATGATGCGGCGATGCGCGAGCGGAACAGGTTGCTGGCCAGTGACGGTCCGGTCGATCCCGACTGGCTGGGCGCGCTGGAGGCGCGGATGGTTGAGCATGGGGCAGCGCTCGACGCCGCGCGGGTGGCGGCGGTGGCGGCGCTCGACCAGCGGCTGGCCGACGCGCCCGACAGCGTGTTTGCCCGGGCCGCACTGGCGCTGGAGGGGGAAGCCGTCGAACCGGCGGCTTTTGCCCATGCGCTGGCCATGGGGCGCAGGCGTGATGCGGCGGCGGGGCGGACTTTGGTCGGGCCGCACCGCGCGGACCTGTCGGTTACGCATGTGGCCAAGGGGCAGGCGGCGGCGCTATGTTCTACGGGCGAGCAGAAGGCGTTGCTGCTGGGCATCGTGCTGGCCCATGCCGATCTGGTGACCGAGCAGCGCGGGTTGCCGCCGGTGTTGCTGCTGGACGAGGTGGCGGCGCATCTCGATCCATCCCGCCGCGCCGCGCTGTTCGAGCGGCTGGCGGGGCGGGGACAGGTCTGGATGACCGGGACCGAACCCGGGCTGTTCGCCGACGTGCCGGGGGAGGCGACGCGGGTGGAGTTTTAGAGGCAGGCGTCGGTCTCTGTGAGAGATCTTTCCCTCCCCATCCCCTCCCGCTTGCGGGAGGGGCGTGGCTGGGGCCGGTGTGAGGAGTTCATCTCGAGTGACGTCGAACGTGGCCCGGTAACGCACCCCTCCCGCAGGCGGGAGGGGATGGGGGAGGGTTCAGGGTCTTACCGAGACCATCACCCGCGACAGACTCGCATCGCCACCCCATCCAGCGCCCGGTCATAGCTCGCCGTCTCGCCCGCGCTCAGAAATCCCTGTTTCGCCACGAAGCGGTTCGCATCGCGGCGGATGCGCGTGACCGCATTCCAGAGCTTTTGCGCCTCGGCCTGCGACAGGCGGCGCGCCTTGCGCGCGTTGCCGATATCCGCCTGGAGAATGTTGGCGCGCATCGCGATATGGGCCTGGCGCGGATCGCGGATCGTGCCGCCGGTCGGAGCCTTGAGCGTGCGCTGCTGCGTCAGGTCGCAACCGGGAGAGTCCTGCCGCACCGACTGCGCCGAGAGCGGGGCGGCGGCAAGCGCCGTCAGCATGATGGGGAGGAGGAAGGTCTTGCCGGTCATCATCATCTCCGACGCCAGGAAGCGGGATCGGGATACGCACAAAGGGGGCGTCCGGCTCCCGATCGGGGCATGAAATCGGCGTCACTAACGACATGTCGTCGCCGGGTTTTGCCGCCCGGCGCAGGGGCGCGCGAAAGGGCCGCCGCCCCTCCCATTTCGCTTTCCCTGAGAGGCGGTAATTCCTATATACTCGCTATGGCAGATACCCCCCAGACGAACGAATATGGCGCCTCCTCGATCAAGGTGCTGAAGGGCCTCGACGCGGTGCGCAAGCGGCCGGGCATGTACATTGGCGACACCGACGACGGTTCGGGCCTCCACCACATGGTGTTCGAGGTGTCGGACAACGCGATCGACGAAGCGCTGGCGGGGCATTGCGACCGCATCGACATCCAGCTGAACGCCGACGGCTCGGTCAGCGTCACCGATAACGGTCGTGGCATCCCGACCGGCATCCACCCCGAAGAGGGCGTGTCGGCGGCCGAGGTCATCATGACCCAGCTGCACGCAGGCGGGAAGTTCGAGAACACCAGCGACGACAACGCCTATAAGGTCTCGGGCGGCCTGCACGGCGTCGGCGTGTCGGTGGTGAACGCGCTGTCCGAGTTCCTGGACCTGACCATCTGGCGTGACGGCGAGGAGCATTACATGCGCTTCGCCCACGGCGATGCGGTCGCGCCGCTGAAGGTCGTCGGCAAGGCCGAACCGGGGCAGAAGGGCACCCGCGTGACCTTCCTGCCGTCGCCCGCCACCTTCAAGATCACCGAGTTCGACTTCGCCAAGCTCGAACATCGTTACCGCGAACTGGCCTTCCTGAATTCGGGCGTGCGCCTGTTCCTGACCGATGCGCGGCACGAAGAGCCCAAGACGGTGGAATTATATTATGAGGGCGGGATCGCCGCCTTCGTGAAGTGGCTGGACCGCTCCAAGTCGCCGCTCTTCCCCGAACCCATCGCCATCCATGGCCAGCGCGATGCGATCGGCATGGACGTCGCGCTCGAGTGGAACGACAGCTATTATGAAAACGTCCTGGCGTTCACCAACAACATCCCGCAGCGCGACGGCGGCACGCATATCGCGGCTTTCCGTGCCGCGCTGACCCGCACGCTCAACAATTATGCCGACAAGTCGGGCCTCCTGAAGAAGGAGAAGGTCACGCTGACCGGCGACGACATGCGCGAGGGCCTGACCGCGATCGTCTCGGTCAAGCTGCCCGACCCGAAGTTCAGCAGCCAGACCAAGGACAAGCTGGTCTCGTCCGAGGTGCGCCAGCCGCTGGAATCGCTGATCGCCGACAAGCTGGCCGACTGGCTGGAGGAAAACCCGCAGAACGCGCGCGCGATCATCGCCAAGGTGATCGACGCCGCCGCCGCGCGCGAGGCCGCCAAGCGCGCCCGCGAGCTGACACGGCGCAAGGGCGTGATGGACATCGCCTCGCTGCCCGGCAAGCTGGCCGATTGCCAGGAGCGCGATCCCGCCAAGTCCGAACTCTTCCTGGTCGAGGGTGACTCGGCCGGCGGTTCGGCCAAGCAGGGGCGCAACCGCCATTTCCAGGCGATCCTCCCCTTGCGCGGCAAGATCCTGAACACCGAGCGCGCGCGGTTCGACCGCATGATCTCGTCCAAGGAAATCGGCACGCTCATCCAGGCGATGGGCACCGGCATCGGCCGCGACGATTTCAACGCGGACAAGCTGCGTTACCACAAGATCGTCATCATGACCGACGCAGACGTCGACGGCGCGCATATCCGCACGCTGCTGCTGACCTTCTTCTATCGCCAGATGCCCGAGCTGATCGAGCGCGGGCACCTCTACATCGCCCAGCCGCCTTTGTATAAGGCGACCAAGGGGCGGTCGGAGGTGTACCTCAAGGACGATACCGCGCTCGACGAGTATCTGGTCGAGGCGGGTGTCTCCACCATGGTGCTGGAAGGGGCGGGCGGCGCGCGGTCGGGGAACGACCTGAAGGGGCTGGTCGATCATGCGCGGCGGATGCGCACCCTGATGCGCTATGTGCCGCGTCGTTATGACGCCTCGATCATCGAGGTGCTGGCACTGGCCGGTGCGCTCGACCCGGTGCTGACCCGCGAGCAACGCATGGCGACGGTGGTCGAAACCACGCGGCGGCTGGAGTCGGGCGATCACGAGGCGCGCTGGTCGGCGCGTCTCACCGAAGATGGCGGCGTCCATTTCGAGCGGCTGTGGCGCGGCGTCACCGACCACCACATCGTCGAGGCCAGCTTCATCGCCTCGGCCGAGGCGCGCAAGCTGCACACGCTGGCTGCCGAACAGGCCGAGAGCTTCGCGCACGCCGCCAAGCTGGTACCGCTGCGCAACGCCGCGACCGAGCCGTCGGCCGACGTCGTTCCGACCGATGAGGACGGCAATGCGACGACCCTGGCGCGCGGCGAAACTCGCGTCGCGCGGCCGAGCCAGCTGCTGGAGGCGATCCTGACCGCGGGCCGTAAGGGCCTCGCCATCCAGCGCTACAAGGGGCTGGGCGAGATGAATGCCGAGCAGCTCTGGGAAACCACGCTCGACCCGGCGGTCCGCTCGATGCTGCGCGTGACCTCGGACGATGTCGCGGCGGCGGACGAGGTGTTCAGCCGGTTGATGGGCGAAGTGGTCGAACCGCGCCGCGAGTTCATCCAGGACAATGCGCTGAACGTGGCGAATCTGGACGTGTAAGCCAAATCTCCCGCCCTCCGTTCGGGCTGAGCGAAGTCGAAGCCTAAGGGAATCCCATGGCCTTCGACTCCGCTCAGCCCGAACGGGGCGGGGGACATATTGGTCAAAGGAGGGAGCAGGCATGAAGGCGATCGCACTGGGACTGATGCTGGTGGCGGGCGGGACCGTCGCGGTGGCGCAGCAAAAGCCTGCCGCTCCGGCCAAAATCCCCGCCGCCATCACCGCCGCGCTGGCCGACCCCGCGCGCGCCGACCAGGCGGGCGACGACGAACGGCGCCAGGCGGCGGCGGTCCTCGCCTTTTCCGGCGTGAAGCCGGGCGACACGGTCATCGATTACCTGCCGGGCAAGGGTTACTGGACGCGCATCTTTTCCGGCATCGTCGGGCCGAAGGGCCATGTCTATGCCTATTGGCCCGCCGCCGGGCAGAAATATGCCGAGAAGTCGCTGGGCACGATCCAGGGCTGGAACCTGCCCAATGCGACCGCGCGGGTGCAGGCGGTCAACCTCCCCGTCTCCGACAAGCCGGTCGACCTGTTCTGGACCGTCCAGAATTACCATGACGTCGCCAACAAGGATGCGGCGGAACCGGCGCTGCGCGCCTTCGACCAGGCGGTATTCAAGCTGCTGAAGTCGGGCGGCACCTATGTCATCATCGATCACGCCGATACGGTGGGCAAGGGGCTGGCCAACACCAACACGACGCACCGGATCGATCCCGAGGCGGTGAAGCGGCAGGTCCAGTCGGTCGGCTTCCGCTTCGTCGGCGAGAGCAAGGTGCTTCGCAATCCGGCGGACGATCATTCGAAGAATGTCTTCGACCCCGCCATTCGCGGACGGACGGACCAGTTCGTCTACAAGTTCCGCAAGCCTTGATTTCAAAGCCCCTCTCCCGGCAGGGGGAGGGGTTGGGGAGGGGCAAGGGCCACGGGCGTTGGTCTCGGTGAGACTCCCTACCCTCCCCCAGCCCCTCCCGCTTGCGGGAGGGGAGCGGCCAGAGGTGAGCGTAGGGCGTGGCCTTCGA